>Ga0134092_1000022_pt1 | contig 134339 bp, 132 predicted proteins | sample 3_6taG_FD_94454 | JGI IMG/M metagenome (GOLD analysis project Ga0134092, IMG submission 94454) | Switchgrass degrading microbial communities from high solid loading bioreactors in New Hampshire, USA - 3_6_20_6_A3 metaG | ecosystem: Engineered > Bioreactor > Semi-continuous > Anaerobic >... | reverse complement strand
TGGGTTTCCATCCCAGCTTATTCCGCGCTTTTGTTGAGTCACCCAATAACAGGTCCACTTCCGTCGGCCTGAAAAATTCACTGCTGACCCGGACCAGTTCCCTGCCTGTGTCCTTATCCACACCTTTTTCGTTTATACCTTCTCCGATCCAGATTATGTTGATACCAACATTCCGGAAGGCCAGCTCGCAAAATTCCCTTACCGAATGGGTTTCACCCGTCGCCACAACATAATCGCCGGGCTCATCCTGCTGGAGAATTAACCACATGGCTTCCACATAATCTCCGGCATATCCCCAGTCTCTTTTGGCATCCAGGTTGCCCAAGCATAAATATGGAATTTTCCCGCTTAGGATGTCTGCAATTCCGGTTGTAATTTTTCTTGTAACAAAGTTTTTCCCTCTCCTGGGTGACTCATGGTTAAAAAGAATTCCGTTGCAGGCAAATATGTTATAAGCTTCCCTATAGTTTACGGTTATCCAGTATGCATAGAGCTTGCTTACGGCATATGGGCTCCTTGGATAAAATGGTGTATTTTCATTCTGCGGTACCTCTCTTACTTTTCCAAACAGTTCACTGGAGGATGCCTGGTAAAATTTAATACCAGGGTTTACTTCCCGGATGCTTTCCAATAATCTGAGTGTGCCGATGGCATTTACATCCGATGTAAAATCAGGTATATCGAAGGAAACCTTAACATAACTTTGGGCCGCCAGGTTATATACCTCATCCGGTCCTATTTTATACAACAGCCTGGTCAGGCTGATTGGGTCTGTCATATCGCCGTAATGCAAAATCACTTTCTTTGTTCCGTCAAGCAGGTGGGCAATTCTTTCTGTATTATCAGTACTGCTTCTCCTGATAAGTCCGTGTACTTCGTATCCCTTATCCAGCAAAAATTCCGCAAGATAGGAGCCATCCTGTCCAGTGATACCTGTAATTAACGCTTTTTTCATATACATACACTCCTTTGATATGATGTTTTCATTCCTTCAACGAAAGATTTTTTTAATCTTGCTAATAACTTTTTTCTTGAGTTTGCGCAGTTTTTTACGGGCCAGTTCCCTGTTCCTGTCAAATACCTCCAAATAAATTTTAACTTTTGGTTCGGTGCCGGAGGGCCTGATACAAAACCATGAACCGTCAGATAATTCATAATATATTACATCTGACTTGGGGAGATTTAAGATGCTTTTGTTTTTGGCCTTTAGATCATACCTTTGTTGCTTCAGGTAATCCCTGACCGCTGAAATTTCAGTATTGCCATATGTTATATTGTCAAATGCTTCGCAAAGGTTATTCCTGATATTGCTCATGCCTTGTTTTATTTTAATAACTCCCTCTTTTCCCTTAAAGGTGTAAGAAATCATTTCCCCAAGATAGAATCCGTATTTTTCGTACAGCTCTTGCAAAGCATCATATAAAGTCTTTCCCTTTTGTTTATAGTAAGCAGCCATTTCGGCAATCAGCATGGATGCAAGGACCCCGTCTTTATCCAGTATATAATCGCCTGTCAGGTAGCCGCAGCTGTCTTCAATCCCCAAAATAAAATTCTTATTCCCGGATTTAGCCATTTCCCTGATTTTTTCCCCGATGAATTTAAAACCGGTTAAAACATCAATTAATTCCACATCGTAATTCTCAGCAATGGCCCTTGCCATTTCGGTAGTTACAATTGTTTTTACGATAAAGGCATTTTGCGGCAACCGGGAGCTTTCCAGCTTCCTGGACAAAATATATTCCATCAGCAGAACCCCAACCTGGTTACCTGATAGAAAAACATAGCGGTTTTTAGACTTTTTTGCCTTTACTCCCACCCTGTCACAGTCGGGGTCGGTAGCAATAATTAAATCGGCATTTTCCTTTTTTGCAAGCCTGTCTGCATATTTGTATACTTTGAATTCCTCAGGATTTGGCGCGGGTTTTGCATTTGCAAAGTTCGCATCGGGATACTCCTGGTTTTTGACTGTAAGTACGTTTTTATATCCCATTTCATGCAATATTCTTCTTACCGGTTTGTTGCCCGTGCCGTGCAGGGGAGTATAAACTATTTTTAATGAAGCCGCAGCGTCCGTTATTTCATTATTGCAGAAGGAAAATGATTTCAGTTTCTCCATATATGCATCCTCTAAGTCGCTGCCTGCTGTTTTCATCAAGCCAAGGCTTTCTGCCGTATCTTTTTCCGCCAGATTTATTTTTGTAATATCAGTGATTTTTTTTATTTCCTCCTGTATTTGGCTTGTGATTTCAGGTGTCAGCTGTCCTCCGTCTTCCCCGTAAACTTTATAGCCGTTATATTCTTTAGGATTATGGCTTGCAGTTATAACAACTCCGGCAATGGCGTTAAGATAAGTTACTGCAAAGGCGAGAAGGGGGGTTGGCTTGGGTTCGTCGAACAGGTAAGTTTTTATTCCATTACCGGCAAATACTTTTGCCGCCTCAAGGGCAAATTCCCGGGATTTATAACGGGAATCATAAGCTATTACTATTCCCCGGGTTTTTGCTTCATATCCGCTTTTTAGCAGGTAATTTGCCAATCCCTGTGAGGCTTTCCTTACTGTATAGATATTTATCCTGTTAATACCGGCACCTATTAGTCCCCTCAGACCACCTGTGCCGAATTCAAGGTCTTTGAAGAATCTGTCTTCTATTTCTTTGGGCTTATTTTTGATTTTTATGAGTTCTGCTCTTGTTTCTTCATCAAAATATTCATTGCAAAGCCAGTACAGGTATGTTTCGTGGCTATTCATGGGTTCCTCCAAGGAATTAAACATCTTTTTGGGATAAAAAGATTGTTTTGTTCACCTAATAGCATTTTATGTTAATCGCCCAATATTGTTACAAATTTTATTACATAAAAGCATTACATAATAAAAGTTAATCCTTGAATTCAATATTTGACTTTATTGAATGAATATGTTAAATTGTATTGTGAGAAACTAAATACAATTTAAACCTTATCAAGAGAGGCGGAGGGACTGGGCCCAATGAAACCCGGCAACCGGCTTCCGTGGGAGGAAGCATCGGTGCTAATTCCTGCAGGATTTTTCCTGGAAGATGAGGGACAATTATTAAACCTCTGAAAAAGGGGTTTTTTATTTGTCTCCCGAAAATAAGAACAAAAGGGGGATATTATTATGGTTAAAAAACTGTTTACTTCCGAATCGGTAACTGAAGGGCATCCGGACAAAATATGCGACCAGATTTCGGATGCAGTATTGGATGCTATAATAGCACAGGATCCGATGGCGAGAGTTGCGTGCGAAACTGCTGTAACTACAGGATTGGTACTTGTAATGGGTGAAATCTCAACAAAGTGTTATGTGGATATCCAGAAAGTAGTTAGGGAAACTATAAAAGAAATTGGTTATGACAAGCCGGAATATGGCTTTGATTGTAACGGTTGCACCATAATTACCGCTATTAGCGAGCAATCACCTGATATAGCGATGGGTGTTGATCATGCACTGGAAGCAAAAAAGGGAGAAATGACCGATAAGGAGATAGAGGCGATAGGTGCAGGGGACCAGGGTATGATGTTTGGTTTTGCATGCGATGAAACCCCGGAATTGATGCCTATGCCAATATCACTGGCACATAAGCTTGCGAAAAGGCTTAGCGTAGTCAGAAAAGAAGGGATAATCCCATACTTAAGGCCGGACGGGAAAACCCAGGTAACAATTGAGTATGACGGAGACAAGCCTGTAAGAGTAGATACCGTTGTAATATCAAGTCAGCATAATCCGGGTGTTGACCACGGTACCATAGAAAAAGACATAATACAGCATGTGGTGAAGCCCACTATCCCGCCGGAACTTATGGATGAGGATATGAAAATATTCGTTAACCCCACCGGTAATTTCGTGATAGGAGGACCACAGGGTGATTCCGGTTTAACCGGCAGGAAGATTATCGTGGATACTTATGGAGGTTACACACGTCACGGCGGCGGAGCATTTTCAGGCAAAGACCCCACAAAGGTTGACAGGTCCGCTTCGTATGTAGCCCGTTATATTGCTAAAAACATAGTTGCAGCCGGAATTGCAAAAAAATGTGAAGTACAGATTGCATATGCAATTGGGGTGGCAAGACCGGTATCAATCAGAGTTGATACTTTCGGAACCGGGATAATTCCTGATAATGAAATAGTTGAGCTTGTAAACAGGTATTTTGATTTAAGGCCTGCGGCAATTATCAGGATGCTTGATTTAAGAAGGCCTATATATAAGCAAGTGGCGGCATATGGCCATTTCGGAAGGCCGGATCTTGACCTTTCCTGGGAGAAAACCGACAAAGCTGAAATATTAAGACAGGCGATTGCAAAATAATCAATAGGAATTAATCAATAGGAATCATAAGAAATAAGCAATGGTAAATATACAACGGGCAAATAGAATAGTGAAAGAGATTAAAAATAATGAAAGAAATTAAGATGACTTAGTAGCAGGACACCCCCGCAAAGAATAGTATATATGGGGGTGTTTTGTTTATCATTATGATGAATGTATTTAATTCTATTGTTAATCCTGTTATGTACATAATGGCCTTTTATGGTTTTATATCAATACTGATGTCTTTTCGAAAGCTTTTCTACAGGGGAATGAGGCTGAAAAACGGGAAAATGAGGATGGTCTTAATAGTAAAGGACGGGGAAGAAATAATTGAAGCGGTGATAAGAAGTATAGCCTCAGGCGTTATACCGGAGAATATAGCCAGTGAAGGGGATATTTATATTGTTGATATGGGCTCATCTGATAAAACGGTGGATATTTTACAAAGGCTAAAGAATATGTATTATAATAATATTGAAATAGTAACAAAAAATGATAGGAGTAAAGTGTTCGATAATTTTGATGATTATTAAAGGGTGGGCTTGTAAGTGAGCAATATTATCATTCAGGGTACGGTAGAAGCTATTATATTTTCAAACGAAACAAACGGTTATACTGTGTTCGATATTGCTTGTGAAGAGGGAATTATAACCGCGGTAGGTTATTTACCTTTTCTATCCGTTGGGGAAATATTGAGAATTATCGGTGTCTGGGTTACCCACCCTGATTATGGTGACCAGGTTAAGGTTGTATATTATGAAAAAATAATGCCTGAAACGCCTGATGCAATTGAAAAATACCTTGCTTCAGGAATTATTAAAGGGGTAGGAAAAGCAACCGCCAAGAAGATTGTCAAGAAGTTCGGCTCCGATACACTTAATATAATGCTGGAGCAGCCTGAACGTCTGGCTGAAGTTAAAGGCATAAGCATTGAAAAAGCTTTTGAAATCGGACAGGCCTTTGCAAGACACAGAGAGTTCGGAAAAATAGTTGAGTTTTTGAATGAATACGGCATAAGTCCTGCCTATACTGCAAAAATTTATAAAATTTTCGGAGAGCATGCTGTGGATGAAATAAAGAAAAATCCTTACAGGCTGGCTGACGAAATATCCGGGATAAATTTCATAACTGCTGACCGGATTGCCCGGAACATAGGTATCGATCCCTCATCGGAGCTCCGTATTTCAAGCGGTATCAAGTATGTTTTATCAAGGGCTGCGGTAAACGGCCATACTTATCTTCCAATAGAGGAGCTTGAAAGGCATGCCCAGGACCTTTTGGAAGTTGATTACGGAAAAATAAACAATGTTTTGCTTTCCATGGTGCTTAACGGTTCCATATACATAGAAAAAGAAGAAAATGTATATCTGGATGTATTATATAAAGCAGAGGCGGCGGTGGCATCCGCATTATCCATCCTTTCCGGGAATCATGCCTTTTTACCAGGAAAGGTTTCAAACAGCGTGACAAAAATACAGAAATCAAAACTGGAAAAGATCATTGGTGACATTGAGAAGAAGCAGGGAATTATGTTGGCAGAGGCCCAAAAGGCTGCCATAATGGAAGCCATAATGAACGGGGTTCTGGTTATAACCGGGGGACCCGGCACAGGGAAAACAACAATAATAAAGTGTATAATAAGTATCCTGAAAGATGAAGGATATAAAATTGCCCTTGCCGCACCAACCGGAAGGGCGGCAAAACGGCTGACGGAAGCTACGGGATTTGAGGCTAAAACCATACACCGCCTTCTTGAAACCGGGTATTTGGACGAGAATGAAAGGCCCAGCTTCGGAAGAAATGAGAAGAATCCGCTGGATGCTGATGTAATTATAATAGATGAAATGTCAATGGTAGATATATTTCTCATGGAGAGCCTGGTTAAAGGCGTAAAACCGGGGGCAAAAGTTATACTTGTGGGTGATGTGGACCAGCTGCCGTCGGTTGGGCCGGGAAATGTACTTAAAGATATAATTGCAAGCGGAAAAATTAAGACCGTAAGGTTAACCGAGATATTCAGACAGGCAGAAGAAAGCATGATAGTTGTGAATGCCCACAGGGTAAACAGGGGAGAGAAACCTATTCTGAATGCAGGGAGTAAGGATTTCTACTTCATTGAACGTAGAGATGCGAACAGTATTCTTAAGACAGTAGTGGAGCTTTGCAGGGAAAAAATACCTGTTCACTTCGGGTATGACCCGGTTAGGGATATCCAGGTACTGACACCTACCAAGAAAGGCCCTGTAGGAGTGGCAAGCCTGAATATGGAAATACAAAATGTGTTAAATCCCAGGAACAGATATAAAAAGGAAAAAGCCTTTACTACATTTACGTTCCGGGAAGGGGACAAGGTAATGCAGATTAAGAATAATTACAATATAAGATGGGTAAAAGCCGAAAAAAGTGAAGAGGATGGCTCGATGAACGGAACGGGAGTGTTTAACGGAGATACCGGAATCATAAAGAATATTGACCACGATGAGGAGATTATAACCGTATTATTTGACGATGACAGAATAGTGGAGTATTCATTTGATGCTTTTGATGAAATAGAACCGGCTTATGCTATAACAATTCATAAGAGCCAGGGAAGCGAATTTCCCGCGGTTATATTGCCCGTATTTCCCGGGCCACAGGTTTTAATGACAAGGAACTTGCTTTATACCGCTTTAACCAGGGCGAGGGACCTTGTGGTTATTGTGGGTATGAAGGACTCACTTTTTAACATGGTTATGAATGACAGGGAAACCTTAAGATATTCAGGGCTGGCGGACAAGCTTATAAAATGTTGCGAGATGGATTAAAAATTAATATACAAATTTTCAAAAATTATCCGATATAATATATGACCCGATAATAATAAGCAATATTGTATTAAAAATTTATATATTTAATTTTGACTAATTTATGGTATATATATTATAATTCAAAATTTATAATATAATTTCGAAATTTATAGTGTTCGGAAGTGATTAAAACTGGGTACGGCTGTTTTTAGGTTTTTGGGAAATCTCATTTTTCCGCCGAAATGCATATTTTGCTCGGAAATACTTGAACATGACGCCGAAATTGAAATATGCCGAAAGTGCTTTAGCAGGATACCGTTTATAAAAGACCGTCAGGCTTTCATAAAAGTATTTATGCAGGGCACCAATCCTGAATTGACATGGTTCGACGGGATATTCTGCCTGAGTGAATACAAGGGGATTATTAAAGATGCTATAATGAGGTACAAATATTTCGGTAAATCAGCGTACTACAGGACTTTTGCAAAACTTATGGCCGGAATGCTGAAAACCGAACCCGAAACATATAATTTTGATATGACAATTGCTGTACCTTTATATAAAAAGAAGGAAATGATCCGGGGTTACAACCAGGCGCAGCTGATATCAAAGGAACTTGGAAAGATAATGGGCATACCTGATAAGTCGAAATTGCTGGTAAGGTTAAGAAATACAGGCAGCCAGAGTTTACTACGTAGGGACGAGAGATACATCAATGTAAAAGATGCTTTTGAAGTGACTGATAAAAAGCAAGTAGAAGGCAAAACCGTATTGCTTGTAGATGATGTTTTGACCACAGGGCATACATTAAATGAATGCAGTAAAATGCTTAAAAAAGCAGGGACAGTAAATGTTTATTGCGCGGTAATTGCAGCTGCTTCATATATTTAAGCAGGATATTTAAGATAGGATATGAATAGTGGAGGTGCTAATATGCCTGAATTAAGAAATTGCATTAGATGCGGAAGATTATTTAACTATATCGGGGGAGTTCCACTGTGTATCGCTTGCAAAGAAGACGATGAGGAGGAATTTAAGAGAATTAAAAAATATCTTCAGGAGAACCCCGGTGCGACTATTTCCCAGGTAGCCAGTGAACTTGATGTTAGCATTGAAAAAATAAAGAAGTATTTAAGAGAAGGAAGGCTTGAAATCGTTGGGGATGAAGGAATACCTATATTAACCTGTGAAAAATGCGGAAAACCTATAAAGACAGGCAGATTCTGTAACGAATGCAGCCGAAATCTGGCCAGCGAGCTTTCTTCCGTTGTAAAGAAGTCTGATTTTGGAAGTAATTACCAAAGGGACGGCGGCATGGGCTTTAGGTACTTGTCAAGGGGAAATTCCGGTAATAAGAGAAACGAATAGTTTATAAATGAAACGATTAGTTAATAAAAAAGTTCACAGAATGTAAAATCTTTTTTGTTAAAGTTATTAATATTTAATTTCATTTACCGATAATATTAATATGATTCAGAAAAAGGGAATACGAATGAATAAGGTAAAAGATACTAATGAATAAAATCTATAAAGGATAAGACAAAGAAATAGTGGGGGAAAGATATTTATGAAGATATGGGGAGATATTCCTGGTGTTTCAAAAATATATGGAAAAAATAAGAATGTAAGCAAGATATCCGATACAAATAAAATAAGGTTTAAAAAAGATGAGCTGTCAATATCTGATACGGCTAAGGATTACCAGGTAGCAATTAAGTATTTAAAAGATATACCTGATATTCGTCGTGAAAAGGTTGAGGAAATAGCCAAAAGTATAAAATCCGGCAAGTATGATGTAAACGGGCATGATATAGCTGACAAAATCCTCAAGTCGGTGTTTTTTGACAAAAAAGTGTAAGGCTTTAATACTTTTACGGAGGAATTATATATGCTGGAGAACTACCTGGTAGATAAACTTTTGAATGTGATGGAAGAAGAGGCAAAAATATTCCTCGATTATCTTGATTTATCCCAAAAAAAGAAAGATGTTTTAATTAATGAGAACATAGCTGTACTTGAAAGTATTACTAATACTGAAAAGGATATGGCTGAACGGCTGGGTAAACTGGAAAAAGAAAGGGAGAAAATTATTGAAGAGTTAGCTGTCCAGGCTAATTTAAAGTCTACGGAACTTACCGTTTCATCCATTATGGAAAAGGTTGACCGGTCGCGCAGGGAAAGGCTTGAAACAGCCAGAAATACAATTAAGGATACCGTGGAGAAGATAAAGGAAGCGAATAAGATTAATGAATCCCTGATAAACAATGCCCTTGAATATATTAATTTTTCTGTAAACCTGTTAACCTCCTTAAATAACAGTACTGTGAAATACGGTAATGATGGGAAGGTCCAAAAAGAAATGAATAATAGAAGCCTCTTTGATGTTAAGTTGTAGGATTTTGGTACATTTGCAGTAATCAAGCACAATCCAAATGCAGTATCAAGTTTAATTATAAAGGAAAGGCGGGAATAGGGTATTTATGGCAAGCGGATTTGCAAGTTATGAGATTGCCAGGTCGGGTTTATTTGCAAGTGAACGCGCTCTCAATGTAACAGGACACAATATTGCGAATTTGAATACAACCGGTTATGTAAGGCAGCAGGCAATGATTTCCGATTCGCCCTATCTTGTATCAGCCGGGGCAAATGGCATAAACCAGGTTGGCCTTGGGGCAAATGTGCAGCAGATAAGGCAGATAAGGATTCATTTCCTTGATATAATGTACAGAAAGGAAAGCATGGCCTACGGTTACTGGGAAACCAAAAAGAAAACCATACAGGATATAGAAGCAGTTTTAGGGGATCCCATGGGAGAAGGTTTACAGAATATTATGAACCAGTTTTGGAACGCATGGCAGGAATTGTCGAAAGAGCCTGAAAGCCTGACAATAAGGGCAGTGGTGAGACAGAGGGGAGAGGCGCTTACAAATACCTTGAATCATATAGGAGAACAATTGGACAAGCTAAAGAAGGATTTGATTTCGGAAATAGCTGTCCGCATAGAGGAAGTGAACGAAATTACTTCACAAATAGCAGAGCTAAATACTATTATTTATAAGTACGAAGCAACAGGCGGAACGGCAAATGACTACAGAGATCAAAGAAATCTTCTGGCAGACAGGCTGTCAAGGCTCGTAAATGCTGAGATATCCGAGGTTGAAGGCGGCTATTACCTCGTGAAAATCGGGGGCTATACGGTAGTCAACAGGGAAACAAGTGTTAATCTTTATCTGGACGAGGATGCAACCGGAGGAATGTCATATAAGCCAAAGCTGGAAGGTTGGGAAGTTGAACTCCCGATAAAGAACGGGACTATTGCCGGTCTGATTGATTCTATAGGAGATGTGGACGAGACAGTGGGAATGTTAAATAAATTGGTTAATGCCATGGTAACTAAGATTAATGAACTGCATAACAGCGGGAAGACCCTGGCAGGCACTGACGGTGATGATTTCTTTGTCCCTATTAAGAACGGTTTTCCGATAGATCTCAGAAATATTAAGCTGAATGATAATTTGTCAGATCTTAATAATATTGTGGCATCAAGCGTAGAAAAATCGGGAGATAACACAATAGCATTGAAAATTGCAAATTTGAGGAATGAACCGTTAATCACGGATGAGACAGGAATATTGAGTATAGATGAATATTATGAGACTATTATTGCAAAAGTCGGGCAGAAGGGCGATGAAGCTATAAACATTGCTGAGAATCAATATACGTTGCTTATGGCAGCTGATGCCAAGAGACAGGCTCTTTCAGGAGTATCCCTGGATGAAGAAATGACATACATGATAAGGTTCAAGTTTGCTTATGATGCTTCTTCCAGGGCATTTAACGCCATAGACCAGTTAATGGAAACGATAATAAACCGCATGGGCTTAGTTGGAAGGTGATAAATTATGAGTGGTTCATTTTTCGGGTTTAACACGGTAGTAAGAGGCCTTTTTGCCGCGCAGAAGCAGCTTGAAGTGATAAACCATAACATAAGCAATGTTAATACTCCTGGATATTCAAGACAAGTTGCACAGCAGGTTGCCGGAATACCTTATCCTCTGCCGGGTATACAAGGCATGATGGGTTCAGGTTCCGAAATTATTTCTGTGGACAGAATAAGGGATGAGTACCTGGATTATAAGTACTGGAGTGAAAACAAGGCATACGGGGAATGGTCGGCTAAAATGGAACTCCTGGGAGACCTTGAGGTTCTTTTCAATGAACCGTCAGAAAGTGGCTTTGCAACAATAATGAATGAGTTCTTTAATGCCCTGCAGGAGCTTTCAAAGGATGCTTCATCGGAATCAAACAGGGCCCTTGTACAGCAAAAGGGTGTCACCCTGGCGAAATATTTCAACAGCTTGGCTGTTCATCTTGAACAATACCAGGCAGATGTCAACCAAAAAATAAGGCTCAAGGTTGAGGAAATAAACTCCCTTGCAGTACAAATCAGCAAATTGAACGACCAGATATATGCCGCGGAAGTTGACGGGAGTAAAGCAAATGATTTGAGGGACAGGAGGGCCCTCCTGGTTGATGAACTGTCCAAGTTAGTCAATATTGAAGTAAATGAAGTAGTCACGGGCAAAATGGTAAACGGTCAGCCGGAGAAGCATTTCATAATAACCATAAACGGAAAATCCCTTGTGAATCATAACACTGTAACGAAATTGAAATTGGTCCAGAGAGATGAAACCATGAGACTGAACGAAGAGGATATTCCCAATCTTTATCATATAGTCTGGGAGGACGGAAATAAGTTCGAACCGAAGAGCGGAGAATTGAAAGGTTACCTGGACATAAGGGACGGCAATGACGGTAAACTTGGAATGGACGGTGTTACGGCCAGCCCCGCTTTTAAGGGTATTCCGTATTATATTGCGCAGTTGAACAAATTTGTAAGGATATTCGCAATGGCTTTTAACGAGGGTTATATAGATATAAACGGAGACGGGATAATAGATGCAAGCGAAGACGGGTACGGCCATGTAGACGGATATGGTATGGATCCCGACGGCGATGGCCCCCTTACCTCCAAAACAGGAATAAGATTCTTTACAATACTGGGTGATGACGGAAACCCTGTAAGCAGCGCTGATTTTGCAGGAGGAGCAACGGATATAGCCAGTATATATGACAGGTATAAGTCGATGACTGCAAAGAATTTTACAGTGAGCAAAGATGTCCTGGAGGATTATAATACTATTGCAACATCGGATGCTGAGGGCCAGGCTGGCAACATGAATGTAATAAAGAAATTAATCGAATTAAGGCATAATACTGAGATGTTTGTAGAAGGTGCACCCGAGGATTTCATGAAGTCCCTTATAGCAACCCTTGGGATAGATTCCCAGCAAGCTGTAAGGCACTCAGAGAACAGGGAGAATATTATAAGGCAAATAGAAAACAGGCGGCTTGAAAATTCCGGTGTGTCCCTTGACGAGGAAATGGCAAACATGGTGAGATACCAGCATGCTTATAATGCAGCGGCAAGGATGATTTTAACAATGAGCGAAGTTTACGACACTTTAATAAATAAGCTGGGGCTCTAGTGATAAGTGATGTGTTTAGATTTATAACATAATGATGGGCAGGAGTGATTATGGATGAGAGTCACGAATAATATGCTTATTAATAATATGGTAGGTTATATAAATAAGAATCTGAACAGGATGAGCAAATATCAGTATCAGCTTGCAACCGGAAAGAAAATATCCGTTCCGTCGGATGATCCCGTAGTAGCGGCGAGGGCATTGAAACTCAGGACTGATTTGGCGGAAGTGCAACAGTATAAAAGAAATGTTGAGGATGCCATATCCTGGATGGAGATAACAGAAGATACCATTGACAAGCTGGGCGATGTTATCCAGAGGGCAAGGGAATTGGCCGTGGATGCCTCTAACGGGACAAAAACTCCTGAAGATTTGCAAAAGGTAAAAGAAGAAATATTGCAATTAAGGGAACAGATAATCCATATTGCAAATACAACTTATGCCGGAAGGTATATCTTTTCCGGATTCAGCACAAACAAGCCTTTATTAAAAGAGGATGGTACTTTCAATATTGATGTCATGAACTCTGAAAAAATAATGTTTGAAATAGGGATAAAGGATAATTTAAATGTTAACGTTACAGGCGGAGATTTATTCAACAACGGAGCAAATGCAGTTGCCGGGGATCTTCCTGCCTTTATAAAGGTTTTTGACAATTACATTGCAGCCCTGGATTCAGGTGATATTTCCAAGGTGAGCAGCATAATAGCCGAACTGGACGATGTCCACAATAACACTCTCAGGGTAAGGGCAGATGTGGGAGCGAGGATGAACAGGCTTGAGCTTACATTGGACCGTATTGAGAACGATATAATAAGCTTTACGAAGCTGATGAGCTTAAATGAGGACGTAGACGAGGCAGAAGTCATGATAAACCTTAAGAATGAGGAAAATGTATACAGGGCATCCCTGGCAGGAGGAGCAAGGATAATAATGCCAACCTTGCTGGACTTTTTAAGGTGATGTTTTCAAAAATACTGTTTTAATGTAAAACCATAAAAACAGCCGATAAACAAGAAAGAGAGTTGTGTAGCACTGTGGTAACATCAGTAAACGGAAGGAGCTTTATAATAACAGAACAATCTGTAAGAGGGCTTGGCCGGCTGATGAAGGATAAGGAACAATGGGTAATCAAAAAAACGGAAGTAATCCTGGAGATTGACCAAAGTGAAGCTTTTGCAAGTGCAGGATATAAGAATATGCTGGATTTGTTCAGAGAATCAGCCCAATATGCGCGTCAACATGCCCTAGAATATATCGGCAAAGTTGCAGAGGACGGCGACAGGTTTGCAGCTATTGAACTGGGAGGTAATCCAATAGCGGAGATGGCTGAAAGTGATGCTTATCCCGAAAAGGAATTTGTTATCGATTACATACCCAAGGTGGGGCCTAGGTTTGATGTGAAATATATTACAAGGATGTACAGGATGGATGGAACGATAGTAGGTGTAAAAGTGGATAGTTTCGTATAAAGGATAGGCAACGAAATTAGAAGATAGTAAGTGGTTAGTAAACGGATTATAAGCGGGAAGCAGAAGGAGGAATAAATATGCTCCTCAGTACAAGGCATTTCGGGGAGATTGACATCGATGAACAAACAATAATAGCTTTTGATGAGGGACTACCGGGCTTTGAAAATTTAAGAAAGTTTGTATTGCTGGATACGGAAGACAATAAAAAAGGGGAAAGCGACTCTCCGTTTAAGTGGTTACAGTGTGTAGATGATCCGATGATAGCATTTGCAATTGCCAATCCTTTTGCATTTGTGCCGGATTATGATATTGAGATAAATGATGAGGTTGTCAAATCTCTCGAAATACAAAAAGAAGAAGATATAATGGTGTATGGTATTCTGGTGATACCTGAAGATATCCGGAAAATGAGCATAAATTTGAAAGCCCCCCTCATAATAAATATAAAAAATAAGAAGGGTATGCAGGTTATCCTTGATACTGATAAATATAAAATAAGGCATTATATCATGGATGAAATTGCCGGACAGGAGGTAGGGGCAAATGCTTGTTCTTACAAGGAAGAAGGGCCAGTCCATTGTAATAGGTGACAATATAGAAATAACCGTGCTTGAGATACAGGGAGACCAGGTTCGTATAGGTATTGAGGGTCCAAGAAGTATAGCGATCCACAGAAAAGAGGTATATCTGGAAATACAGGAAGAAAACAGGAAAGCAGCGGAAATAAAAGATCTGCCTGCAGATGTTTTGAAACAAGCTTTAAATACTGGAAAAGAGAAACAGCAAAAATAAAGGAGAATTAAAATTTTTTATAAAGTTTTTATAAAAATTATCGATAAAAAATTATAGAAGCAAAAGTTAATAATGTGTGTTTCATAGCGGCCGCATGAAAAACACATAGAATAAATTTGATCCCGGGCAGGGAAGCCCGGTGGTAAAAAAACAAGGAGGTAGTTTTATGAGGATTAATAACAATATAATGGCAATCAATACTTATCGCCAGTTGACAATTACAAACAGCGCTGCTTCAAAATCAATGGAGAAGCTGAGCTCCGGTTACAGGATCAACCGTGCTGGAGACGACGCTGCAGGACTTTCAATTTCAGAGAAAATGAGAGCGCAGATTAGAGGTTTGAACCAGGCTTCAAGGAATGCTCAGGACGGTATTTCATTAATCCAGACAGCTGAGGGTGCTTTGAACGAAACTCATGCTATCCTGCAGAGAATGCGTGAACTGGTAGTTCAGGCAGGAAACGTTGGTACAAACCAGGAAGAAGATTTGAAATATATCCAGGATGAAATCAAAGCTTTAATTGATGAAATTAATGGAATCAGCGAACGTACACAGTTTAACGGAAAGACTCTGTTGAACGGAGACTTTGCTTCAACAGCATTAATATTCCAAATTGGTGCAAATTCCGGCCAGCAGTTATCATTGAATATTGCTGACATGAGTGCGAGCGGTTTGGGTGTAAATTCGGTTTCTGTGGAAGGCTTCTTGACCGGTGCCAGTCTGTTTAATGCTCAATTAGCGAGTATTGATGAAGCTATTAAGAAGGTATCCGCTCAACGTTCCAAGTTAGGTGCTGTACAGAACAGGCTGGAGCACACCATAAAGAACCTGGATAATGCAGCGGAAAACCTCCAGGCGGCAGAATCCAGAATCAGAGACGTAGACATGGCAAAGGAAATGATGGAATTCACCCGTCAGAGCATTCTGCAGCAGGCTGCAACAGCTATGTTGGCACAAGCGAACCAGGCTCCGCAGACAGTACTACAGCTGCTTAGATAGTATAATAGGAACTATTACAACAAAAAAGAAAGGGAGCACATAAATTTGCTCCCTTTTTTTTAAGTGAAGAGCATGATCGAAAGCGAATAAATATTGTATATTTTTATAAAGATAAAGGAGTTCGAGATATGAGAATATCCGGGTGTGTAATAGCTAAGAATGAAGAGAAGAATATAAAAACCTGCATTGAAAGCATGAAAAAGCTTACAAAAGAGATAATACTTGTTGATACGGGTTCTACGGATAAGACGGTAGAAATAGCTGCCAGCTTGGGGGCAAGAACATATTATTATAAATGGGACAATAACTTTGCAAATGCCAAGAATTATGCTTTATCAAAAGCAAAAGGCGACTGGATACTGTTTTTGGATGCAGATGAGTATTTAACGGATAATTCTGTTGAGTATATTAAGGATTATTTAAAAAATCCGGCGGTAGATAATTATGATTGCATTTTAGGAATGTTGATCAATGTAGATAAAAATAACGGTCAAGTTATGGGTTCTTTGCCACAGATAAGATTGTTTAGAAATGATAAAAGAATATTATATAAAGGAGCAATTCATGAAACTATAGTAAAACTAGGCGGAACTCTCAATATGCTTGATGCCACCGAAAATATTCAAATTATTCATACGGGATATACTCCTGAAATTGTTAAAGAAAAAGACAAGGGTGAAAGAAATCTGACTTTGCTTTTGGAAGAGTATAAGAAGAACCCACATAGCAGCAATATATGCTACTATCTTGCTGAATCATATGATCTTGCCGGTGACACGGAAAAGGCGTTGGAATTTGCAAAAAAGGCCTTGGAATATAAAAACGGAAATATAATGGGCATGTATCAAAAAAACTATTATAATATAATTAGATTTATGATGAAGCTTAAATATCCCAGGGAGGAAGTAAGAGATACCATTCTGACAGCAATAAAGAAATATCCAGATTATCCGGATTATTACTTTATATTGGCTTATATTGATTTATACAATAATCAATTACATGATGCGGCAAAAGCTTATGAAGAAGGTCTAAAATACATAGAAAATGCAAAACGTTTCCAATCCGGGGCACATTTTCAAATAAAGCAGGCAATGGGACAATTAGGATATTTATACTATAAACTTAACAGACTGCCTGACAGTATAAAAGCTTATGTAGAGTCTCTAAAAAGCGATAAATATTTCTATTTTTCATTAAAGGGTTTACTGAACATATTGTTAAAGCATGAAAAAGAGGATGATGTCTTAGAGTTTTTGCATAAAATATATGATTTTGATAATCCGAAGGATTTGCTATATATCTTACTGGTTTCCTTACAAGAAGGTAAAGTATATATATCAGAAAAAATAATGAAAATGTTAAATAATGAATATTATGATGCCCTTATAAAAGACAGGGCTTTATTACATATATTAAAAGGAGATTATTTGGCGGCTGAGAATCTCTTGAAAACAGAATTGTCTAAGAAGGGCCAGAGTAGATATGAGATAAATATAGGAATTGAAACGAATAATACTGATGGTAATAGTAGTATATATAAAGAAATATTTAAAGAAGATAACGAGAGAAGTAATGAAAATGAAGATATAATTAAAGAAGGAAAAGAGAAGGAACACCAAGGACAAAGCCGTGCAGTAGGGTCAGAAACGGATATTTTATATGCTTTTACATTGTTGCATACCGGAAATATTAACAAAAGTGATTATTTAGAAGTGATAGAAAACAAAAGTATTAAAAATATATTAAAACGTCTAAATGGAAATGGAGAGTCATTAACTGAGGTTGATAAAGTAAATATTTTTATGCTTGTTAACAGGTGTATTCAGGTAAAAGAGTTTGAACTTGTAGATGAAATTCTAAGGAAATTGCCGGAAATGAATTTATACCGTGATGTGGCTGAACTGTACTATAACTACGAATGTTATGATATTGCAGCTGAATATTACAATAAATTTATAGAATCCCAGGAAGAAATAGATGATTCAATATTGGCCGATATACTTATCAAGATGGGTGAATGCATGTACAGGTTAGGCCAATATGAATTATCTGTTGAATTTTTCCGCGATGCTGGGAAAATTAAAGAAAAGGACTACAGGATATACGAATACGGCATAATGGCATGTGAGCAGATAAATAACAAGGATATGTTAGTGTATTTTATTGAGAAGGGCAATAAGAATTTCCCCGATTCAGATTACATTTCGTTAAAAATGTCAGAATTGGGAGCCGAAAAACAGAAAGAAAAAGAGGATGTTGAGGTTAAGGATGAGAATCGGATTGTAAATGCAAACTCTAATGAAATCAATGAAAAAAATGATAAACCCGATGAATTAGAAGAAAATGAAGATCCGGCTGAAAACGATATATCCGGTAAAATGGAAGAATATATAAAGCAATTTAAGAATAGCATTCAAACTCTGATAGAGCAAGGATTACTTCGTGAGGCAAAAAAAGCCATTGAGGAATATGAAAAAATGGTGAAAGATGATATAGATATCTATTCCATTAAGGGTGTCATGGCTATGGCAGAAGGAGACATGGATGAAGCGGAAGAAATATTGGAAGCCGGATATAAAATAGATAGCAATAATATTGATATTCTTTATAACATGGCATGTCTTTACCTTAATAATGGACGAAATGCGCTTGCTAATCATTTCTTTAAAAGAATATATAACAAAACGAATGATATAAGTTTAAAAAGCGAAATAGAAAAGACAGTCGGAACTTCGTTTAAAATCTTTAAAAATAAAGTGCTGATAGGAAGCCCCGTATATCAAAAACCAAAGATTCTAAAAGAGTTTTTACAATCTTTGGTGGAAATGAAAAAAGATGAGATACAAGTAGATTATTATTTCATTGATGATAATAAAGATGAAGAATCCAGTAATATTTTAAAACAATTTGCAGACCAGCAGGAAAATGTTTTCATCTATGAAAGTCGAAATAAGGATGAATATATATGTAATAATAATACTCATTACTGGAAGGAAAATTTAATATGGAAAGTTGCCAAATTTAAGGATATGATATTCAAATACGCTAAAAGGAATGATTATGATTATGTTTTCCTTATAGATTCGGATATAGTATTGCATCCAAATACTTTAAAACATCTGATATCCACCGGTAAAGATATTATTTCGGAAATATTTTGGACTAGATGGCAGCCGAATATGCGTGAACTACCACAGGTATGGCTGATGGATGTTTATACTCAATACGATATCAGACGAGGTGAACAATTAACCCAAAATGATATAGCAAATAGAACGCAAGCATTCTTAAATCGTTTAAGGATGCCTGGCATATACGAAGTAGGTGGACTGGGAGCATGTACGTTGATCAGCAGGTATGCAATCGAAAAGGGTGTTAGTTTTAAAGAAATCGATAATTTATCGTTTTGGGGAGAGGACAGACATTTTTGTATACGAGCCAAAGCGTTAGGTTTAGATCTTTATGTCGACACACATTATCCTGCTTATCATATTTACAGAGAAACTGATTTAGAAGGGGTAAATGACTTTAAAAAAAGGACAAAAGCAAAGGTTATAACATTGGTTAATACCAGTTATTCCGGTTCTAATAATATAGCAATGTATAAGCTTATGCCTAAGGAAATAAAAGAAAAATATTATGTTGAATTGGTAAGTCAAAATAATAGTGATAGTTTTTTAGGTAAGATTTATACAAGTGATGCCGTGATTATTACTGAGGGAAATTATCATCTGAATAAAGAATCATTTAATAAAAAACAGTTTGTGATGGATTTGTGGCACGGATTTCCGTTAAAAGCCATGGGATTTGTTGATAAAGGAGAGAAGTTTAAAGATCATATTAATATAGTTTGGAGAAATATAAACTATATAGCATCTTATTCGGAACTATTCAATGAGCTTATGAATCAATGCATACAAGTAGACATAAATAAATATAAAATTTTAGGTGCACCAAGGAATGACTTTTTGTTTATAACTAATGGTAGAGAAAATCTATCAAATTTATTGCAAACTGATTTAAAAGACAAAAGAATTGTTTTATATGCTCCAACATATAGATATGCTCCTCGAGGAAACAGGAATGACGGAAATAGAAAATGGAACAATTATTTTGGGTTTGAGTCTTTTGATAGTAAAAGTTTTAATCAGTTTTTGCGGAAAAATAATATAATTTTATTATTAAAACTACATCCTGCAGAAGAACATGTTGTAATTAACAATTTAAAAAACAGTGAAAATATAAAAATTATTACAAATTATATGCTTTATGAAAAGCAAATTGACTTATATGAAATTTTAAACGGATGTGATATTTTAATAACTGATTATTCGTCCATTTACTTTGATTATTTGCTATTGGACAGGCCGATTATATTTGTACCGGTTGATTTATCAGAGTATAAAGAAAACCGTGGTTTTTTATTGGAACCATATGATGATTGGACACCCGGACCTAAATGCTTAAGCCAAGTTGAACTTGAGAATGAAATCATAAGCTGTTTGTCTGATGCAACTTATTATCAAGATAAAAGGAAAGATATATTAAATAAGGTTCATGAGTATAAAGACGGATTTTCGACAAAAAGGACATGGGAATTTATTGATGATTGTTTGAGAAAAATATAGTTACTTATTAAATATTCTTAAAATATAAATGTCGAGGAGGATTAATCAATTGAAAAGAGTAATTACATACGGAACCTTTGACTTATTACATTATGGGCATATTAATTTACTTCGGAGAGCCAAGCAGCTAGGGGATTACTTGATAGTTGGATTATCGACAGATGAGTTTAATAAGGTAAAAGGAAAAAAATCCTATTTTTCATATGAAGAAAGGAATTGCTATTAGAGTCCATAAGATATGTAGATTTAGTGATACCTGAAACTTGTTGGGAGCAAAAAGTCAATGATGTGTTGGAATATAAGGTGGATATCTTTGTTATAGGGGATGATTGGACCGGGAAATTTGATTTTTTAAAGCAATACCGTGAAGTTAAATATCTACCGAGAACCCCGGAAATATCCTCAACGAAAATTAAAGAGGACTTAAATTTCAATATTTTAGATATAAAAGAGGTAAACAATGTATAATAATTTATCCTCTTTTTTATTCCCCCCAGGTCCTTTTTATATAATCTTCCCTTCCTGAGCCTTTCTTATAGCTTGCATAGTGCTCGGGATTCTTTTTATGGTAATCCTGGTGGTATTCTTCGGCAGGGTAGAAGGTTGAAGCCTTGATAATTTTCGTTGTTATGGCCTTTTCAAACTTGCCGCTTTTTTCAAGCTCCTTTTTTGATTCTTCCGCCAGTATCCGTTGTTCTTCATTGTGATAGAAAATAGCGGTTTGGTATTGCTGCCCCCTGTCGTAGAACTGGCCGCCTTCATCGGTAGGGTCAATCTGATGCCAGAAAGTTTTGAGAAGCTCCTGATAACTTATAACCGAAGGGTCATACTTCACCCTGACAGCCTCGTAATGACCGGTGGTACCGGAGCAAACTTCCTTGTATGTAGGGTTTTCCTTGTGTCCCCCGGTATATCCTGCTATGACTTCAATCACACCCGGCAGTTTTTGAAAGGGCGGAACCATACACCAAAAACAGCCACCGGCAAATGTGGCATACTGGTAAGTTCCTTCATTTTTATCTTCGCCTTTACCGGAAATAATCCTGTTTTCAATATCTGTCATACACTCTTCACCACTCTTAGCTTTAGCTTTTCAAACTTTCCCTGGGTGTCATTGTCTTTCATTTTTTGCTTTTTTCATATATTATTTAAATTGCAAACTGTATATTTTACACTTATTATACCCTTTATACCCTTATAATACCACCAAAATTACCCGGTATCCACACAATTTTCAGCTTAGCTTCAATCAGATTCCACGTGCAGCATTCATAATAAAGAAAGAAAATAAGGGAAAATTAAGGTTTAGAGGCTATGGAATACCCGCGGAAGAAAATACGGTTTTCCTTAACACGTCAATTTATATTGTGTATGTTAAAATCCTGTCCGTAATGCTCATGTGGCTTGTCCGCGTCCTTTCGGATTCGTGGATTTATCCGGTTTTCTTTTTAAAACTTGGCAATGTATAAAACCTGGCAAAGTATACAAGGGATTTTTAACGGGGGAAAGGAAATTCATAAATGTTCACAAGCATATTGAATATTGCTACGGGAAATATGACGGTGGTGGAGGCTTTGTTATGCACAGCAGTTTCCCAGGCTTTGGGTTTAATAATAGCTTTCACATGCATGTCTTCAGCATTATACACCACATCGCCGGTCATGCTGCCCGTGCTGGTACAGATTGTCATTATGACGGTAAACGACTAGCCTTGGGGTAAGAGTGGCGGTCATCGTGGCTTTCAGTTTGGTATGGTTTCGCCTGTACAGGGAGGCTCTGGGGAAATCACCGGCATTTTCTTTTCAATGACAGTGGGATTGGCAACCGGCATGGGCTATATTACTTTTGCGTTTTCGGTGGCCGTAATAAAGTGCCTGTTATTTTTCGTTTTGTCAAAAACATCCTTTGGCGACGTTATCGAGATGCATAAAGGTGAATATGGGGTAAGTTCCAAGCTCAACGGCGGAAGTGTGTTCTGGTTTGCCCTGAAAATAAACGGCACGAAATAATATAAAAAAAAGAAATAAATCAAAAAATAAAGAATAAATCAGATCAAAATATAAATTAGGAAATGTAAATTTAACTATGAATTATTATGGTTATTGTCGTGTAATACCTGGTCAATTACTATAACAAGGGCAAGAATGAAGGCATAATTCTCACTGTCGGCAATGTCAACGCCGTAAGTGTCTCTCCAGGAAAACCATTTTTTTGAGACTACAGCCACAGGAGCACCGTCCTTTAATATGCGGAAGTCCATGCCCCAGAAGTTCCCGTCGATGGTGTAATTGCCGAAAACACTGGAAATATTGAACCTGGGCCTGAAAAATGTGAATTCTTTTTTTACTTTTGCGACAGGTGTGCCTTCCTGGTATATGGTAAACTCCGGCAGCAACCTGAATATTTTCTCCTCAATGTAAAACAGCTCGATTCCTTGAAGATTATAAATTCTTAACTTATCTCCCAATGAAAATACTTTTCCTTTTACTATAAAATGGTCATTCCCAAACTCATCCTTTATGGTAAAATCGTCCCCGAAAGTAAATATTTTTTGTTTAACAATAAAACGCATAAGCGAAACTCCTATCTTTCAAATAATATTTTAATAAAAAATATAAATTTATATCAATAAATATTATCAATAAATAATATATGAACAAATTTGTGAAATTAATATCATTTTAATAATATTATATTAAATGAAATAATTATATACAATAAATATAAAATAACACATTAATTAAAAAGAAGAATGTATGAGATTATATATTGAATAGATTACAGCCGAGTAATATAATGGATATATAGTAACAATAAGTAAATCGCTGTTTTTGCTGTAATTCATACCAGTATAAGTTTGTGAGGGATTGATATGCCATTAACCCCCGGCCTTAAATTTAGAAAGATAATAAAATCCGCTATTTTTCTTATAGTTATCATTTCTTCGTTATTGCTTTCGTCTTGCCAGACGGATAATATTAAAGTAGTTATTACCGTTAAAAAAAACAACGGGCAGGATAGCAGTGAATATAAAACGAATTATGGCAACAGTCCTATTGATATTAAAAACGTCAATAATAGCAATTTTGATGCTAACAATGATAACAGTATTGTTGATATCGGAATAGCCAATGAAAATGAAGCCGGTACAAGCACAACCATAGTAAATGAGACAAATAAAAGCACAAATGGTGAAAATAAAACAAATGAAGTAAGCAGAAACGTATCGGATTTAAATCCGAAAAAGGATGAACATCAAGCATTACAAATCCCAATCCTTGTTTATCATCATATACTTCCTGATAATGAGAATATTTTCGGTGATAATGCATTTATTGTATCCCTGGAAGATTTTGAAAAACAGATGAAGCTTCTTAGTGACAACAATATCAATACAATTACGCTAAGTGAACTTAAAGCGTATATCAAGGGAGAATTAAAGCTTACGGGTAAAAATGTATTAATTACGTTCGATGACGGTTATAAAAGTAATATCGAGTATGCATACCCTATAATGAAAAGGTATTCGCAGCGAGGAGTTATATTTATTGTGAGCGGATGGATACAAAATGAAAATGAACCCTTTAACCCTGAAGTTCTCCAAATTCTAAGCTGGAGCGATATCGAGGCAGGCAGGGATGTCTTTGAATATGCAAGCCACAGCCATAACCTGCATTATAAGAATAATAATAACAAAAGCTTTCTGGTTTCATTGCCTGATGAGCTTGTATACGATGACCTTCTAAAAAGCAAAAAAATACTTGATACGGACAGTATAGCCTTTCCGTACGGTGAATATTCCGAACGCACATTAGAGCTGTTAGAAGAACTGGGCTACGAAATGGGCTTTACTATTGAGAAGGGATATGTTAAACCAGGAGATGATATGTTGCGGCTAAAAAGAAATGTTATATACAGAAGCACTTCCCAGGAAGAATTCAAAAGAATAATAGGTATAAAATAGTTTTTGGTTTTGCATAACATATGGTATGGGTATAGTAATAAATAGAAAATATCATGTAGCATGATATATAGCATAAATATAGCAAAATACGTACTCTAAATTTAGGTATATATATTAGCTTATAAATTGCATAGAATATAAGTATGAATTTTAGTTATAGTTATAATTTGAATACTTTTTATTGTAAATTTACTGAAAATCAAGGATGTAAGGAGAATTTGAATGTTTCCGTTGAGAGATAATATCCCAAGTTTCAGGAAACCATATATGACATATATTATAATATTTGTAAATACGGTAATTTACCTTGTCCAGTTTATACTGCCGTCCTGGCTTGAAGAAATGTTTGTATATACCTATGGTTTTGTACCCGGAGCATTCCTCAGAAGCATTAGAAACAGTACATTAACACTGGAGGATTTTTATCCCTTTTTTACAAGCATGTTTATTCACGGGAACTGGGGACACCTAATAAGCAATATGTGGATGCTGTGGCTTTTTGGAGACAATATTGAAGACAGGCTGGGGCACTTCCGTTTCTTTTTACTATATATCCTATCCGGTTTTGCGGCAATGTTGAGCCACTTTATATTTTATTCATCATCACCTGTGCCTGCGATCGGCGCATCAGGTGCCATAGCCGGAGTTATGGGGGCATATTTCGTTCTTTTCCCCTATTCAAGAATAATAACCTTTGTTCCCGTTTTCTTTATGCCTATGTTTATACACATACCTGCCGTAATATACCTTGGTATATGGTTTTTAATCCAGTTTTACAACGGAACGGTAAGCTCAATTATGGGGGGAAGAGGCAGCGGTGTTGCCTGGTGGGCTCATATAGGAGGTTTTATCAGCGGTATTTTACTTCTGAAAGTTTTATATACCAGGAAATACCGTAGGCCGGTATATTACGAGTAATACCGGTTTCTTATAATTGCTTCTTGGAATATTTATGGCTGCCAATTTCTAATAAATAAAATAAATAATCTGAAAAATAATCTGAATTTTAATATTAAACATTCTGTGAATTCTTTCCGATATAATAAATAAGTTTATATGCATCGGTATATCTCTGTGCTTTCTAGAGAGCATGATAATTAAAAATAAAATGGTTTATATTTGTTTCACGGAGGGAATTTTATGAAGGTAAACGGCATGGATGCTAATTCTATGGGGATAAAACCTGGCGAGTTTAGCAGGACGGCAATAACAGCAAAAAGTGAAATACATGAGATTGATAGAGAATTAAAAATAAAAGAAGCCGGTGGAAATACAATTAGCGAGAAAACTGTTATTGAAGCCATTGAGAAGGCAAACAGGGCAGTTTCGGTTGCATACCGGCGGTTTGAATATTCGATACATGAAAAAACAAAAGAAATAATGGTTAAGGTGATTGACACGGAAACAGATGAAGTTATCCGGGAAATCCCGCCGGAAAAAATACTTGATCTGGTAGCCATGATATGGGAAATGGCAGGATTAATAGTTGATGAAAGAAGGTGATTAATGTGGTATCAAGCATAAATCCTTTATATTCTTATTATTCAAAAATGCGTATAACAGGGTTTGCCTCAGGTTTAGACACGGATCAAATTGTATATAACCTTATGCTAATAGAAAGAAGTCCATATAATAAGCTGTACCAGAAAAAACAGCTTGCCGAATGGAAGAGGGATGCATACAGGGAAGTCATAAGTCTTTTAAAAAGCGTAAAAGATGAGTATTTCAATAGCTTGAAGCCAGCAACCAACATGCTGTCCCAGTCGGCTTACAAGACTATATCTGTCGTAAGTTCAAATAATAAGGTGGTTACGGCTACGGGAAGTACAAGCGCTGTTCCCGGAAGTTACAAGGTGAAAGTTGAGCAAATTGCTACGGCAGCGAAGGCTGTCAGTTCAAGTGGTGTAACGGCCCTTCTTAAAAGTAGCGAGAATATTACTGCAGCGGATATAGCAAGTGCTGCCGGAAAAAGTATAACCGTAACCCTTGACGGTGTTTCCAAGCAAATTGTGCTGGGAAATTATTCGGAGACAACTTCCATTGATGAAGTCAAAAATGATTTGCAAACTAAAATTAATGCGGCTTTTGGAAGCGGAAAAGTAGTTGTAGGTGTTTCAGAAGGAGAACAAAAACTTACTTTTCAAACTGCTGCAGGAGCAACTAGGATAACTCTATCCAGTGGAAATTCCAACGATGGCCTCCAGTATTTAAAGATTGATTCAGGTTCCAGCAACAGGTTGAACACAAGTTTAACCCTAGAAGCCCTTGCGACAAAGTTCGCAAATCAGCTGACATTTGACGAAAATAATGAACTTGTGTTTGCAATTAATGGTGAGGAGTTTCGTTTTTCAAAGAACACAACCTTGTCAAGCATGATGAGTACTATTAACAATAACCAGAAAGCCGGTGTAACCATCAGATATGATGAGGTTACTGATAAATTTGTAATTACTGCAAAGCAGACCGGAAAAGGTGAAAATATAAAAATAACCCAAACGGGAGGCAATTTCTTTGATGTTTCTGTGGATGGCTCCGGAAGTGGTGCTTCAGGAATAAATGTAATAACTTCCGTTGAAGAGGGCAAGGATGCTTTAGTGATAATCAACGGGGAAACAATAAGGAGAAGCACTAATACCTTTACCGTTAACGGAGTTACTTATACTCTCCACAGTGAAAGCAATGAGATTCAAACTATTGATGTAAATTTTGATGTTGATGCCGTAGTGAACAACATAAAAAGTTTTGTAGAAAAATATAACGAAATGATTGACAAAATAAACAGCAAGCTGACAGAAAAATATGACAGGAATTATCCTCCCCTTACGGAAGACCAAAAAAGAGAGTTGACCGAGGATGAAATTGAGAAGTGGGAGACAAAGGCTAAAACAGGCTTGCTTAGAAACGACAGCATTCTTCAAAATATTGTATCAAAAATGAGGAGAGCTTTATATGATGCGGTTGAAGGAGTTGGCATAAGCCTTACTGAAATAGGTATAACTACGGGAAGCTATGAACAAAAGGGCAAGCTTGTAATTGATGAGAATAAGTTAAGGAAGGCCATAACAGATAATCCGGACGCCGTTATGAAGCTTTTCAACAAGCAATCCGAGAATTATCCTTCATACAGGAGGACATTGACTTCGGAGGAAAGAAACATAAGATATAAGGAGTCAGGGCTTGCGCAAAGGCTTTATGATATTATTGAGGACCACATAAGCACAATGAAGGACTCCTACGGAAACAAAGGCGTTCTCCTGGAAAAGGCCGGTATGGAAGGAGACTCATCCGAATATACTAATTTATTATACAAGGAAATAAAAAATTATGAATCCGAAATGCTGGAATTATATGAAAAACTCATAGAGAAGGAAAACCAATATTACCAGAAATTTGCCACAATGGAGAAACTTATTGCTCAAATGAATTCCCAGAGCAGCTGGCTGACTGCACAATTTTTACAGACAAGGGGTTATTAGAATAGTTATTAGAATATTTGATGTATATATTTAATTTTTATTGATTGGCGGAGGAGAAAAAATGACTTTAAATCAATATAGTGCTGCTAGTAAAGTTTATAACCAGTACAAGGAAAATTCCATATTAACATCAACACCGGAAGAACTGACGTTGATGTTATATAACGGAATTGTAAAATTTCTTATGCAGGCTCAGGCTGCAATTGATGAAAATAATGTTGAAAAAGCACATAATAGTTTAATGAGGGCCCAGGATATCATATATGAATTGCAGTCAACCCTTGACATGCAATATGAAATATCAAAGCAATTATCCCAATTATATGATTATATGAATAGACGTATCATGGAGGCAAATATAAGAAAAGATAAGGATATCCTGGGAGAAGTCCTTTCTTTTGCAAAAGAGCTCAGAGAAACCTGGGCACAGGCAATGAAAATAGCAAAAAAGCAGAACAGGGTAAAACAAGAAGAATGAGAGGGGCTGTTCATACGCATGGCTGCAGGAGAATTGATCGGTAATTTGGTGCAAATTTCTAATCAAAAATATGCTATATTTGAGGAAATACTTGATTTGACAAATTCGCAAACCGGAGCAATAGCAAGCGAAGATTTTGAGCTTCTGGGAAATCTTATACAGGAGAAGCAAAAAAGGATTACGCAAGTAGAGCCATTGGATGAACAGTTTAATTCACTCTATTCTAAACTAAAAGAAGAACTGGGAGTCAGCAGTATGGAGCAGTTAACCGGTAATGATGTTCCCGGTATAGCTGAGCTAAAGAATATAATATCTAAATTGCTTGAGATTATTGACCAGATAAGTGAAGTAGAGAAAAGAAACAATGATTCAATGAAGACACTTCTTGAAAATAATAAAAAGCAAATAAAAGATGTTGTTTACGGAAAGAAAGCCTTGTTAGCATATTCCAACAAGTCTTATGAGAGTCCTTCCTATTTCATCGACAAGAAAAAATAATCATTATTTCTACATTTCACAATAAAACAAAATTTTACAAAATTTCCAAATAATATATTGACAAATTGTGGAATTATGTATATAATTGGAAATAAGATACAGGATATATAATTATTAACATTATTAGCAATAATTAATTAACATGTTACCAATAAAGCAAAACAAATTAAACAATAAGTATATATCAAAATAATTAAACCGCCGGCGGTTTAATTGCATGATTAAATTGCGGGATAAGTGGTGTAATAGGTATGAGGGAGAAAGATATTGGAAGGACGGAACTTCCGGGTGGGAGATACAGAATAATTGATATATTGGGGAAAGGCGGCACCAGTACGGTATACCTCGTGGAGAATACCAGTCTTGGAATTTTGTGGGCGGCAAAGGAAATAAAAAAGGATTCCGTATTTGATGCCGATTGGATGGCAAAGGAAATAAACATCTTAAAGAAACTCAGTCACAATGCATTGCCGAAAATTATAGACATAATCGAAGATGAAAAATGTATATACATTATCCAGGATTTTATTGAAGGAGTTTCACTGGACAAAGAATTGGAAAGGGTAGGAAAATTTGATGAAAATAAAGTAATTGAATGGGCGAAACAAATATGCGATGTTTTAATATATCTTCATTCCTTCAAGCCAAATCCGATTATATACAGAGATATGAAGCCATCCAATATCATTCTTACCCCGTCGGGAGATATAAAGCTGGTGGATTTCGGAATAGCAAGGGAATATAAAGAGGGGCAGGATGAGGATACGGTCTATATAGGAACGAGAGGATACGCTGCCCCGGAACAATACGGAAGCGGTCAGTCCAATGTTGCTACGGATATATATAGCTTCGGGGTAACTCTTTACCAGCTACTTACAGGAAAAAAGCCCGCGGAATTCCAGTTTGGCTTAAAACTGCCCGAGCACGTTGCAGGGAATATTTCACATGGTATGATGCAGATTATTTCCAAATGCACCAGATTCAATCCCCAGGAAAGATACCGGTCGGTTCAGGAGCTAAAAAAGGATATTGTGGCCCTTGAAATATCAAAAAAAACGGCGGATATAGGTATGAAAGAAAGTATTGTTAATTTTCGCAGGCTCATTTTAACTGTATGGGACAATGCGGAATTTGCCTGTGAAATGGCATATGTTACGGCAAAAATTACAGGGCTGGAAGTTCTCCTTGCAGACCTGGATTTACTTTCTCCCAAGGTGGACCTGTATTTGAACATAAAGAAATATCCGGGCAGGTTGCAAGGAGAAGGTATATTAAATGAATCGGGTATAAATATTGTTTTAGATTCAATTGAAAAAGGCCACTTGAGCAGAGAGAATCTCATCGGCGCATGTATTAAGAGGAAGGAACTCAAGAACCTGTATATCCTTACCGGAAATTATCGACTGGAGAACTATGAATATTATACCAATGAAAGCCTTGTTAAATTTATTGAAAAGGCAAGCCAGGTGTTTGATATAGTAATACTCGCAGTAAGCAAATCCATTTACGACTCGTTCACGGTCATATCCTTAATTAAGTCTGATTACAATATCATACCTATTTGCTCTGATGTGGATAAATTAAGGGAATTCAACAACTACATCGTATTTTTAAAAGAGAAGCAGCAAATAAGGCTGGATAAATCCAAATTTGTGGCTTTTGATTATGATCCCTCGGTTAACCTGGGAGAAGATGCGATAAAAGAAGTCACGCAGCACAATTACCTGGGTAAGGTGAGATATAGCAAGAAGAGGGCAAGATGCAGAAACCTAATGGTTTCTTATGCTAGAAAGATGGACAAGGATGTAATTAAAGATTACATGCTTATTCTTAAAAACTTAAGAATACTGCCACAGGAATCAAATAAGACGATTAGAAGCAAGATTTATAAGGGATGGTGGAAGTATGCCCATAGTAGATACCCTTCACAAATCACTGCTGAATAAAGGAGAAAGCTATATTTTTGAAAAAGATAAGGCAGACCTGATCAGCATTGTCTCCAATATCACATACAATATTCTGACGGAATCGCCTAAACTTGTGGCAGACGTGGCAAACGGTATTGTGGACAAGCATGTACTGGAAACTGCGATAATTAAGGATATTGATAAAAACAAGTATCATTACGGGATTTTCCGGGATGAGCTTATAAAGAAGGTATTTGACTTTATGTTCGGGTACGGAGAACTTCAACAATATATTGAGGATGATGAAGTTACCGACATAGACGGGACCAAATATAACGAGTTTATGATTAAGAAAAAAGGAGTCAAGAAAAAGGTACCGATTAACTTCGGAAACGAAAAAATATTTGATACATATTGCAAGCTTATTGCCATAAGAAACGGCGGTATACTTAACGAAAACGATACTCACTGCAGGGTTACGGATGAAAAACGGAGGCTTCGGATTAACGTATCAATTAAGCCAAGGAATACTTCGGGGCCGGCCATCAGTATCAGGAAGCACAGAATAAAAAGCTACACCCTTGATGATCTTGTTGAACTTGGTATGATAAACGGTGACATAAAGGAGCTTATCCGGAAACTGGCTTTCTCGGATGCAACCGTAGTGTTTTGCGGCAAGGGAGCGGCAGGAAAAACGACTCTCTTAAGGGCTTTTATAAACGTTTTGCCTGAAATGGAAAGGGTCCTTATAGCTGAAACAGATACGGAGATATATCCGGATAAACCTTACTGCATTGAACAGCGGGTAAAAAAAGAAAATGAAGGTGGAAGGCCGGTATCTTTAAGAGAAATTGTGAGGGACGGCCTTACCATGTCTCTTGATACTTACTGCATTGGAGAAATAACAGGAGATGAAGCATGGGAATTTATAAAGGCATCTTTTACAGGGCACAGAGGGCTTGCAACAATACATTCGGAAAGTGCGGAAGACACTTTTTCGAGATTCCTTATCCTCAGTAAAGGGGTTAGTATGCAGGAGAGTGAAAAAACAATTAAAGAGATGATGGCCAGGAGTATAGATGTAATATTCTACTTAAAATCATTCAAGGTTGTGGATGTTCTTGAGGTTATAGGGTATGACGCAAAACAGGACCGGTTTTTATATAACAGGTTGTTTAGCTACAAGATAAGGCATGAAGACATTAATGGGCAGATCGAAGGGGAATTCGTCAGGTGTGCTGACATTGGCGACAGGTTAAAAAGAATTTTCCACAGGAGGGGGTTAATTTGATTAACGGAATTACCCTGGCTGAGAACAAGTTTATTCTGCTTACCCTGATTATTATAAATTCTCTGTTAATTTTACTATTTACAACCATGCTTTCTGTAAAAATTGTTAAAAATTTCGAAATTGCGAGGATTATTCAGGAAGGGATAAGCATATTGGATGAAAAAAGGGTTGAAAAAAGAATTAACAGGGAATTAAAAAAATACAGAAGAAATAATGCAGTTAAATTGAACTTTATAGAGAAAATTGATTTGTACCTGCTGGAAAAATCAAATATCAAAAAGTACATACCTTTTATAAATCCCCACATTCTTATTGTTACATGCGTAATAATATTTGTTGCCTGCTTCAGGGTTTTTTACAATTCGCTGCATTTTATTCCTTCATCGGTGGTGCTTTCATTGGTTGTTTCTCTTGTACCGGTATTTATTCTTGACCTGATGGGAAAATTCAATTCGGAAGCGGTCAGAAAGAAACTTGCCCAATTTATTTCGGTGCTGAACAGGTGGTGTTCGGTGAAAGAAGATATATTCTATGCTTTTGAAAAATCAGTCGATTCAGGTATAGGAGAGCCGTTAAGAACCTATATTCGTGATATGGTTATCCAGGTTAACAGAGGTATAGATCCCCTGGATGCCATGACTATCCTCCAGATGAAAATAGACAACCCACAGTTTAATGATTTTGTAATAAATATAAAACAAGCCATGAAACACAGGGGAGATTTGAAAAAGCTTTTAAATAATCTTGAAGAGCAGTTTTATAAGATAGAAGAGGAATTTAACAGGAGGAAAATTTCAACATATACCGACCGCCTTATAGTTTACTTTATTATGTTCATGGTTCTTTTTACAGGTTATTTTTTATTAAAAGCAAATCCCGAGATTGAAAGATTTTATCTTCAAACCGTTCATGGAAAGGCCCTTATTATGGCTTTCAGCATACTTTATGTTTTCGGCTTTTACCTTGCTGCAGGCATAGGCAGGGTAAAATACTGAGGCCTTAAGGTTAATAGAATAAGATTGAAATAAGATAAAAGAATTTGTGAAAGAAGAATTTATGAAAGGAAAAGGGCTATGAATGAAATACGGGTAATCTTTTATTCCAACAAGTTACTTGCTGCAATAAGCATTATAACAATAATTCTAAATGGCTTGTTAAGCAGCTGCTTAATCAATATATTTTCTTTAAAATTTAATAAATACATAAACGAAGCAAGGGGAAGGAGGTTGGTTGAAAATTCGTTTTACAAGAAATGTGCCAATACCGTAATGAGATATTTTAGTGAATATGAAAGGAGGTATGGTAAAACAGGGATATATATATGGTTAAAAACAACAGCGGGAAGAGCCGGGTTTAAGGGAAGATATTCAGTATTGAAGTATTTATCTTTACAGGCAGCTTTACCTTTACTTGTATTTGTAACAGCCTTTCTTCTTAATTTTCCATCTCTTGATGAAGCCCTGAAAGCTTTGGCAATTGTTTTTATAACTGTTTGGATTGTCATTGCAAGAAAGAGCAAAAGACTGGACATGGCTCTGCAGAGGAACGGTTACAAAATATATAAATATTTGCATAATCAAATATCGTCGGGAGTAAAAGTAACCGATGCCCTAAAAACCGTTTATGAAGTGGTTGAGGACCGCAATTTAAAGGATGCTCTGCTCAGGATGGCGGCGCGATATGAACTTACGTTTGATATTGATGCTTCTCTTAATGAATTTAAATCCGTGTATAACTCTTACGAGGGCGAGAGTTTCTGCGTGGCAATCAAACAAGGAATTCTCACGGGAGATAATCAAGGCCTGTTAGCAAGACAGGAAGAGATTATGTTCAAGAAGTATTTCAGTTATATCCAGGCAGAAACGGATGCATGCAGGATGAGAAGCATTATAGCAGCGGTTGTGTTTACGGCAATCATAGTGATAATGATATTAATACCCCTATTCTTCCAGGCAGGCAACGCGATTGAGCAAATTTTTATAAATTAAGTAAAGTCAGAAAGTTAGGAGGGAAGTATCGGTAATGAGAAAGCTAAAAAGGACAATGAAACTTTGGAAAAATACAATTTGGTATAATGAGAAAGGTTTTGGTTTAAATGAGATACTTGGCATTGCGGCAGGAATAATAATTGCAGCCCTGGTAGTGATACCGGGATTAAGAAACTTTTCCCAAAATATTATAGAAACCCTTGTTAACTGGTGGTCTACAATACAGAGCAAAATTTTTCTGTTAAATTAATCTGATAAATTAACAGGCTATAAAAGATCAATGTAAATAAGAACTAATATAGAAAATAGGGGCTCGAGGGGAATTATGCCGTCAAAATCACTGGTTTCGGGAATGGTCTTTGTATTTCTCATTGCTCTGTTAGTTTCCATGGTCGAATATTTCGTTCCAATATCCAAGAAAAGGCAAATGGATTTAATTTGTAGAAGGACACTTTTACGAATGGAAGTGGAAGGTACGTTGACCGAAGCAATGAAGGATGAACTAATCAGTAGCCTGGAAGAAAAGGGATTTACGGGTATAATTGTTCATCCGGCAGGAAGAGCAAAATACGGTGATGAAATATCCCTCCATGTGGAAGCTGAGTATGTTTACAGCAAGCTTTCAGGGATATTTGTAAGACGGAATTCCGTTCAGAAAATGGTATATAGCAAAACAACCATAGTAAGAAAAGTGGTGAATTAATAAAAAATAATTAACTTCATAATAAATTAAATAAATGGGAGTATACAGGGGATAAGATTATATGCGGATAAGAGAGGAGAATTACATAGGAAGGAGAAAAATATACAGATGTTTATGTGAGAAAGGAAGTATAACTGCTGATATATTAATTGCCGGGTCTATAATAGTATTTGTGCTTATACCCATATTTTGCTCGGTCATGGAGGGATATATTGTTCTTTTAAAAACACAGTCAATAGCGGATGCAGTGGATATTACAAATCAGTCGGTGTATTATGCCCTGAAGGCTGAGAGCTTGAGCAGGGGGAATGTTGCTTTTGACGAAGATACTGCTTTTGAAATATATGTGAGAATAATTTCAAAAAATCTCCGGCTAAATGAGGATTTGAGTCCAAAGGAGAATTCCGTTGCAGATGCCAGGATAAGGATAGAATCCATTGCAATCTATACTAATGAGCTGCCTGCAGCTTGCCCCTATGGAAAAGTCATGACTCGACCTACCATTCATAGCTGCGTAATTATACCTGTAAAACCTGTTTTTTTTGGCGAAGTAATAAAAAATATTACAGGGAAAGAGTTTATAGAGTTAAAAGTGCATGTGGATTCGGATATTCCCACAGATAACTAAACTGCGGAGGGTAATATGAGGAAAATTAGTATGTTCATAATGACAATCCTGCTTACAATAGTTCTGGTTATAATTGAAATAATAATTATAAGAAGTGCACTGGGTTATGAACCGAAAACGAACATAGTACTTGCATCGAAGAAGATTGAAGCAGGTGAAACAATAACCGAAGATATGCTGGAAGAACGTCAACTACATATTAGTATGGTGGACAATAGGTGGGTAAAAGATAAGAATGAAATCATGGGGAAAGTTGCAAAAGAGAACATAGAAGAAGGCGAAATTATTATTTTAAGCAGGATTTCCGATGATGAAAATAAAAACCAAATAGAAGCAAAAGACAAAAACAAAAGGCTATTTACGGTAGAATTAAAAGGTGACCAGGCAAATGGTTGGCAGTTGAAAGAAGGTCAATATGTTGATATTATATTTATACAGGATGAAAAAAATAAAGTACCGGTAACCGGAAATGAAGAACAGGACCGAAAAAACTTTGTGCAGAACGGAGCTTTCGGAACCCAAAGAATAAGTAATGTCAGGATAGCTGCAATTATAGATGAGAAATATGTATCATTTGAGGTTGACGTAGGACTTGATGAATTCCTGGCTTACGCAAAGGGAAATGGCAGATTGGAAATTTCGGTAATACCGAAAAATTAGCAGAGTAGTAAAAGGGAGGAATATTCGTGGCAGAAATAAAATTTGAAATCATTAGGGAACTGGGAATTATAAGCTATGGTTCAAAAGGCTGGGCAAAAGAAGTAAATATTGTAAAATGGAACGACAGAAAACCGAAAATAGATATAAGGGATTGGGACGAGACTCATGAAAGAATGGGAAAAGGCATAACCTTAAGCAAGGAAGAAGCAATGGAACTGAAAAATATTTTAAACAAAATAGATTGGGATGAGTTGGAAATATAAAAGAGGGTATTAATATGGATGAAAAAATTCTGCCCAAGGCGTGGGAGAATTTATTGAATTCATCAAGTCTGGTTCCTGTTATTGTGAGATCAGTGGAAAGGTTTCATGATACCAGTTGGACAATGGAACCTAACAGGCATGAATTTTATGAAATGGTGTATATAAAGAAAGGCAATGCCGTTTTTGAAATTGCCGGAAAAGAAGTGGACATAGGACCAAACAATATCCTGATAATCAAGCCTAGGCAACCGCACAAGTTCACCGTTAAATCAAAATCGGGCTGTGAATTTGTTGTATTTAACTTCAAATTTGAAAACAGGCTAAATAAGGAAGTAGCTGAGGTATCCTATGAAGACTTTCTTAATTTTTTAAACGGAAGGGAAACGTGGCCTTTTATAACTTTAAAAGTAAATGCAAAGAATGACATTATTACACTTTTAGACAGGATATTAATAGAAAAAAATAATAATGATATTGGCAGTGAATTCATGAACTACCTGCTGATGCTTGAACTCTTCGTATTGATTTCCAGGGCTTTGAAAGCGGAATGGGAAAACAGTATCAAGGGTAAGAGCCATAAACTAGGCGAGGTAATACAGGCAGCCATTAATTTTATTAATAATAACTACGAGCGGGACATATCTTTAGGTGACATATCAAAATACGTCTTTCTTAGTCAGAGTTATTTCGCCAGGGCTTTCAAGGAAGCGATAGGTATAAGCCCTATTAATTATCTTATTAAGACCAGGGTTGAGAGGGCTAAGGAATTATTAACCGAAACAAATCGGAAAATAGCGGATATTGCCGTAAGCGTTGGATTTTCCAATCAGCAACGTTTCAATGAAATCTTTAAGAAATATACCGGTATGACGCCTTTACAATATCGGAAGAGAAAAAACATTAATAATTTTGAGGTATAAAGAATAAATAACCGAAAGAAAATAGCATGAACTCCTTTATAATAATTAAATATATAAAGGAGGGTTAGTTATGGGAATGACTATGACTCAAAAGATTCTGGCAGATCACGCAAACTTGGATTATGTCGTCCCTGGACAGCTTATAAATGCCAAGGTTGACATTGTCCTGGGGAATGATATAACAACTCCCGTTGCAATCAAGGAATTCAGGAAAATCGGTATAGACAAGGTTTTTGATGTAAATAAGGTTGTAATAGTGCCCGATCATTTTACCCCAAACAAGGATATAAAATCTGCCGAACAGGTTAAATTCATCAGGGAATTTGTCAAGGAGATAGGTATTGTAAATTTCTTCGATGTTGGACAAATGGGAGTAGAACATGCATTGCTTCCTGAAAAGGGATTAGTTGTACCAGGAGAGGTTGTTATAGGCGCTGACTCGCACACATGTACTTACGGAGCACTGGGAGCTTTCTCGACAGGAATAGGAAGTACTGACATGGCTGCTGCAATGGCTACAGGTGAAGCCTGGTTTAAGGTACCGGAAGCAATTAAGTTTGTACTGAAGGGGAAACCCGGGAAATGGGTAAGCGGAAAGGACATAATCCTTCACATAATAGGAATGATTGGAGTGGATGGGGCTCTCTATAAGTCCATGGAATTTACAGGTGAGGGTGTAAGCTATTTGAGCATGGACGACCGCTTCACAATTGCAAACATGGCTATAGAGGCGGGTGCAAAAAACGGTATATTCCCTGTTGACGAAAAGACCATCCAGTATGTAAAAGAACATTCCGCTAAGCCGTATAAAATTTATTCTGCTGATGAAGATGCAGAATACGCGGAGGTATATGAAATAGATCTTTCAGCAGTAAAACCTACGGTTGCATTCCCCCATCTGCCTGAAAACACCAGGACCATAGATGAGGTTGGAGATGTGGAAATACATCAGGTTGTAATCGGTTCATGCACAAATGGTAGGCTGGAAGATTTGAGAATTGCAGCCAAAGTTATGAAGGGCAGAAAAGTGCATCCGGATGTCAGGTGCATAATAATACCCGCTACTCAGAAGATATGGAAACAGGCTATGAATGAAGGTTTATTTGACATATTCATTGATGCAGGTGCGGTAGTAAGCACGCCTACCTGCGGACCCTGTCTTGGCGGACACATGGGCATACTTGCGGAAGGTGAACGGGCTGTTGCTACGACAAACAGGAATTTTGTCGGAAGAATGGGCCATCCTGGAAGCGAGGTTTACCTTGCGAGCCCTGCAATAGCGGCTGCATCGGCAATAGCCGGACGAATAGCGTCACCGGATCAACTTGATTAAGAAGGTTGATGAGAAATAAAGGTTAAGGTTATTGAAAAATAGATTAAAGAATGAAAACAGATGAATGAAAATAGATGAAAGAATGAGCGATAAGTGTGAAAAAGTGAAGAATAAAGGGGTGAAAAAGCTTGAAGATTACAGGCAGTGTCATAAAATACGGCGACAATATAGATACGGATGTAATAATACCGGCAAGGTATTTAAATACTTCTGATCCGGCTGAACTTGCAAAGCATTGTATGGAAGACCTGGACAAGACGTTTGTCTCCAGGGTCAAAAAAGGCGATATCATGGTAGGAGGTAAAAACTTCGGCTGCGGTTCATCCAGGGAACATGCGCCCATAGCCATTAAAGCCTCCGGTATTTCATGCATAATAGCAGAGACATTTGCAAGGATTTTCTACAGAAATGCCATAAACATCGGGTTACCTATACTGGAATGTCCCGAAGCAGCAAAGGATATAGATGAAGGAGACCGGGTTGAGGTGGACTTTACTGAAGGCAGGATAATAAACCTTACAAAAAATAAGGAATATAAAGCAATTCCTTTTCCGGATTTTATGCAGGAAATTATGAAAGCTGACGGACTTATCGGTTTTATTAAAAAACAGGTTGGAAAGGAGTAATATTATGAAGAAATATAATATTGGGGTAATACCTGGTGACGGGACGGGTCCCGAAGTAGTTGCGGAAAGCGTGAAAGTATTAAAAGCGGCAGCTAACAGATATGGATTTGGCTTCGATTTTGAATACTTTGATTTTGGTGGGGAAAGATATTTAAAAACAGGGGAGACTCTCACAGACAGCGATATTCAAAAGGTAAAAACAAAAGACGCCATTCTTTTAGGTGCTATAGGACATCCTGATGTCAAGCCAGGTATTCTTGAGAAAGGGATTTTGCTCAGACTTCGGTTTGAGCTTGATCAGTATGTTAACCTGAGACCTGTCATCCTTTATGAGGGTGTTGATACTCCTTTGAAAGACAAGGGGCCAGAAGATATTGATTTCGTCGTGGTCAGAGAAAATACAGAAGGTTTATATTGCGGCGCAGGAGGATTCCTGAAAAAAGGTACCCCGGATGAGGTTGCAATACAGGAGTCAATTAACACCCGTAAAGGTGTCGAAAGGTGTATAAGGTTTGCATTTGAATATGCAAGGAAAAGAAATAAGAAGAAAAAGGTAACATTATGCGGAAAAACCAATGTTTTAACCTATGCTTTTGATCTGTGGGAAAGAACATTTTATGAAGTGGCGAAAGAATATCCCGATATCCAAACCGATTATGCCCATGTGGATGCAACATGCATGTGGATGGTAAAAAATCCCGAATATTTTGATGTAATTGTAACGGATAATATGTTCGGGGATATAATTACTGACCTTGGAGCCGTGATCCAGGGCGGAATGGGTATTGCAGCCGGCGGTAATATAAATCCCAACGGGGTATCAATGTATGAACCCATCGGAGGTTCCGCTCCCAAGTACACGGGCAAAAATGTAATAAATCCTCTTGCAGCGATTGCAGCAGGACAAATGATGCTTGAACAGCTAGGTGAAAAAGAAGCCGCCCAGTCCATAGAAAATGCTATTAAGAAAGCGGTAAAAGAGAATATAAAGAGCCTTGCAGCAGGGAAGATGGGTTACGGAACCAGAGAAGTGGGAGATCTTATAGCCGGGTATGTTGAAGTCCTGTAGACCGGTGCGAAAAATATTGCAGAATAATTCTCATCCTCATCCGTAAGCATACATATTTACTGTTTTATGAATAATGTTCATGAATAGGATAAATTTATAGAGGAATACTAAAAAGAGTATTAACCGGAAGTTATACTTACTTAATAAAGAGGTGGAGGATGCTTATGGATGAGATGAAGAATAATGAAAATATGAACGAAAACACAGGTAGCGATAATAACACAGAAAATAACTCAGTTGATAACACGGTTAATGGAAATAACACAGTTAATGAAATTAATAACGGGGTTAACGAAAATGATAATGATTTTAGGGTTGGCAATGAAATTGCGGTATCACAAGGCAGTAGCACAATATTACTTGTCGTTGGGTGGATTGCCGCTGTTCTCTCGTTATTTGCCTACCCTTTTATTTTTGGGGTGGTTGGCATTATAATGGGTATACTTGCCGTAAAAAGTGAGAGGAGGGCAGGGCTACCCTTAATAGTAACCAGTATTATATTTATGGCAATAGGATTAATTTATAGCGGAGTAATCATGAATTACATGAGAAGATATCTAGGCATGTAGAAATGTAGTTCGTAGAAAATTAGTCCTGTAATAAAGAAAGTATAAGTTGCGGAATTTTATTAAGAGGAGCTTGCTTTTCCACAGCTCCTATAGTATAAGCTACTTTTGGCATTCCGTAAATTACAGAACTGCTTTCATCCTGACCGATGGTTTGAGCTCCGCTTTTCCTCATTTCAAGAAGTCCTTCAGCACCGTCGCTGCCCATACCTGTTAAAATTACACCAATTGCATTTGCTCCCGCTTCTAAGGCCACAGATTTAAAAAGCACGTCCACTGACGGGCAATGGCCTTTTATTTTTTCGCCCTTATAACATACAACACTATAATTATTCCCCTGTTTTCTTACTTCCATGTGATAACCGCCAGGTGCTATCAAAACATGGCCTGGTAATACCAAATCACCTGTTTTAGCTTCCTTTACCGTAAAAGGAGTTATATTGCCCAGCCTTTCAGCAAACATTTTTGAAAAATTCGCAGGTATATGCTGAACGATAACAATACCGGGAATATTAACAGGAAGCTCTTTTAGTATGGTTGTTATGGCATCGATTCCTCCGGTAGAAGCACCTATCGCTATTATGCGTTTTTTTGCTGTGATACTCACTTTATTGCTGTCCCCCTAAAATCATTAAATTAATTAATATTATAAATTAATTTTTACGATTACTCTTATGATAATATTTACCACATTTAGCGCTGCTTTTGTTATATTATTTATTATACAATTTTGTATAAATAAATACATTAAGTAATTCTGTATAAATACATTATATTAAATAAATCGGAGGATTTATATATTTTGTGAGAATAAAATTGACTTTTTGATTCTATAAAGTATAATCATATTTATTATTAATTAATTAAATAATTATAATCCATTATATATAATTGATTATAAAAATGAATATATATGTAAAATATAATAAAATATTATCGTTATATGCAATAAATTGACATAAATAAACAGTAAATAATTAAATAGATAAATGGTAACTATATAAATAAAAATTTAAATTAAATAAAAACTCAAATTACGGAAAGAGGGCAGATAAGAAATTATGATAGATAAAGATCGCATAAGGGCAGCAGTAAGAGAAATAATTGAAGCAATCGGAGAAGATCCTGACAGGGAAGGCCTGAGGGAAACCCCCGACAGGGTTGCAAATATGTATGAAGAGATTTTCATGGGGCTTGACAAGAAGCCTGAAGATGTAATTAAAATTTTCAAGGAAGATGAACACGAAGAAGTTGTCTTAGTGAAAGACATACCCTTATATTCCATGTGTGAGCACCATTTACTTCCGTTTATTGGGGTTGCCCATGTTGCGTACATACCCAAAAAGGGAAAGATAATCGGGTTGAGCAAAATTGCACGGGTAGTGGAAATACTGGCAAGACGTCCGCAGCTACAGGAACGACTTACCAGCGAAATTGCAGATACAATTATGAAAGCAGCGGAACCTCATGGCGTGGCAGTGGTCATTGAAGCTGAGCATCTTTGCATGACAATGAGGGGTATAAAAAAGCCAGGGTCAAAAACCGTTACTTCAGCCCTCAGAGGTATTCTGAGAAGTGAAGCTAAAACAAGAGCAGAGGTCATGTCCTTGATAGGGCATTGACTATCTGCGTGACTCCGCATATCTTTTTACCATGAACTGATGATGTTTATTTGTCCTAATGTATTCTTCCAGGGCAGGTTCAATCTCTGATTTTTTAAGATACCTGAACCGTATGGTTGTATGATTTTCAAAATTATTCCTGTATACTATTTTCATTATTGTTTTATGGTCAACCCTGTACTTATTCATCAACTCCTGGACGGTTATGTAATCTTCAATAGGCCTTGGAATCAGAGGATCCCCTCCAAAGTGTTTCGTACACATCTCCATGATTGTTGTCGGGTTGCTGCCTAATTTTTGTGCTATTTGTACGTAGGTAAGCCCCTGTTTCCTAAGACTCCAAATGTTTTCAGGATCAATTTTCTTAACATCCTTTTTGGCACTTTTATATATAAATCCGTAGCTTGATATAAAATCATTTATTGACATGTTATGCTTTTTAGCATGCCGTTTTATATAATTATATAATGTGGGATTGCCGTGAAGGTTATAAATATATCCCCCAACCGCAACTTTACTTAACTTTTCCTTTATTTTTTGGTCATAAAGCTTCTTTTTCAATTTCTCTATATCATCTTGCAATTCTTTTAAATGTTCTTCGTTACCTATAGTTTTATATAAATAGTATTCTTTTGCTTTTAATGTGGAAGAATCAAAAACCGATGCCAGCATCCCTGCAAGCCCGAGCTTGCGAAAATCCGTAGTGGTAAGGAGTAAAATGTCTTCAAGAGAGTATTTCTTTTTCTTGAATGTTTTATGCATATAATAAAACGCATTTTCAAGAGAATCATCCGAAGCCCATTTTATTTTATATTTAAAATCGGTGGCGTGAAACTTGTTAGGAAAAACAAAATTAAAAAGGGAATATATGCTCCAGTCAAAATAGGACAATACATTATAAATGCCATGTTTTATAAGTTTTTCTTTCCAGTTAACTTGAGGTATATCCTCTATCCTTTTTATACCTTCTTTTTTCAACATATCGTGAACTGCTTCAATTATTGCATTAGCATCGTTCCATATACCGTGCTTGCTCCACATCCATTCTTTTAATATCTTGGTCCTGAATTCTTCATGGTAGGCATTTTTTAATATGGCTAGGATATCGTGATTAAAAACTCTTTGTATCATTCCGAACAATTTATATTTAATAAGAATGGATTTCAGTTGTTTTAAATTATATTTGGGCAAATCATTTACTTCAAGACCTGAAATGTTCTCAAAGCAATATCTTGTAAGGACACGACACCTTACTTTTATGCCTTTGGTCTGAAGACTTTCTTTTACCCAGAAATTTTTCGGGAAACGTTTGCCCTCTTCCAGAACTTCTTTATATATTACCAATGCTTCAAGCTCTACTGTATTTAATTTAAATATGTCTACCATATAATCAACAACCCCATGTAATTCGAATAATAGTATAAACCTGTTTAATCGGAATTCGTGTGACTTTACAGGATTTTATAACAAAAATTTATACATGTACATATGTACATGTATTATTTATATTATTTACATTATTCTCATAAATATCTACAAATAAATTGTATATTTAGTATATTTTTTTTTCTACGTAAAATGAGAATAAATTTTTTGTTATTTTTTTAGCAGATTTAAACAAAGCCTGGATGTTAAACGGTTTGATTTGATATGTGCCGTTTTAATTCACTATTGGCTTTAGTAAGTGTATATGATATTATAAATTTTAAGTAAATTTTTAAAATTTTAGTAAAGATTAAAAGCAAGATTTCATCAAAAGATTTAAGTTAAATAAGCCAAAGGGGTAGGAGAAACGGTGAAATATTTTGAGTTCAGGAATTTTAAGTTACCGCTGGGTCAGAAAACATATATTATGGGGATACTCAATGTTACCCCAGATTCCTTTTCCGACGGAGGAAGTTACTACACCGTTGAATCTGCGGTAAAAAGGGCAAAGGAAATGGTGGAAGAAGGTGCAGATATAATTGATATCGGTGCTGAATCCACAAGGCCCGGATTTACACCTGTAGAAGCTTCTGTGGAGTTAGAAAGGCTAATGCCTGTTTTAAAAGCCCTTGTTAATGAAATTAAAGTTCCCATATCCATTGATACAACAAAGCCTATTGTTGCTGAAGAGGCCTTAAAGGCAGGAGCCCACATCATAAATGACGTATGGGGATTGCAGGGTCATCCTGATATGGCAAAGATAGCCGCAAAGTACAATGCAGGTGTCATAGTAATGCATAATAAGAATGACAAGCAATACAAAGATCTGATGGCAGAAATAAGGGAGTTCCTGGAAAGGAGTATTGAAATTGCCCTGAAAGCCGGTATCGGGGAAAATTCCATTGCCGTTGATCCCGGCATAGGATTCGGTAAAACCTTTGAACACAATGTTGAGGTTATGAGGAAACTGGGATATTTAAAAAACAGCCTTAATTATCCCTTGCTCATCGGAACGTCCAGGAAGTCTTTCATCGGTCATATCCTTGATTTACCCGTTACTGAAAGGGAAGAAGGCACCGCTGCCACCGTTGCCATTGGAATTACAGCAGGAGCGGATATTGTACGTGTACATAATGTAAAATATATGGCAAGGGTCGTAAAGGTCGCGGATGCCATTGTAAGAGGAGAAAAAGCTTTATAAGGAAAGAAAATAAGGGGAGAAAATAAAGTGTCAACGGATAAAATTATTATCAGCAATATGAAAATATTCGCATACCACGGTGTTAGGCCGGAGGAGAAGGAAAAGGGGCAGGTATTTATCATTGATATAGAGCTTACGACAGATTTGAGAAAAGCCGGGGAATCGGATAATCTTAAAGACACTGTAAATTATGCGGAAGTATACGATTTGGTTACACGCATTACGCGGGACAATAAGTTCAACCTAATTGAAAAACTCGCTCAGACAATATCTGAAGCCATTTTGGATAATTATGCCACCGTAGAAAACGTAAAAATCCGAGTGAAAAAACCTGAGGCACCCATAGAAGGAGAATTTGACTGGGTAGCTGTTGAAATGGAGAGGAGCAGAATTGAAATCTAAAGCTTATATAGGATTGGGTTCCAACCTGGGAGACCGCCTTGGAAATCTAAAATCAGCCGTAAACGCCATATCCCAGCTGGATAAAACAAGGGTACTTAAACAGTCCAGGATTTATGAAACGGAACCTGTCGGATACCTTGATCAAGGGAATTTTTTAAACATGGTGCTCCTGATCGAAACGGAATTAAAGCCTATTGATTTGTTGAAGAAATTGCAGGGCATAGAATCCATGCTTAAAAGGGAAAGAATTATTCGCTGGGGTCCCAGGACCATAGACCTGGATATATTAATATATGATGATGTTATTATAAACCTTCCGGAACTTACCATACCTCATCCTGAGATGCTGAAAAGGGCATTTGTGCTAATACCGATGAAGGATATTGACCCTCACATGGAAATTAACGGAATTAATATTGACAGATATATAAGCAAATGTGATGATAAAAATGGAGTAAAACTGTATCCTGCGGAGTAATTTCAAGAAGTAAACAGGATAACTTTATGGATCAAATACGGAGCGGAAATATAATTGGGCGGAGGGTTTTATGGCTGAACTTTATTATTATATACCTGCCGATGAAACCGAATATGTTTTGGAATGCGGTTTAAAGCTTTCAAAGTGGTATGATAAGGAAGTTGTTATTAACGGAGTAAAAAGGAAATGTTTAACTGCTCTTTTAAATCCTAAGGATGATATGGAAAAGTATAAGGATACCAGCCTGTGCTGTGTAAAACTGGATGTTCCTTCTCAGTACTGCTATGTAGCCGACAGGTACCTTTATGAGGCAGGCCTTGATATGCCTGAAGCCATGCAAATTTACATAAATACGATAATTCCCATTGAAAAGTACTTGTTCGGTTTTCACAGGTTACCGGAGTGCCTTGTTACCACTACTGTAATTGCAGGCCAGGTGAAAGTTTTGAACAGGGCCCAGGATTCGCCGGTGTTAATAAGAGATTCAGAAGAGCTGTACCTGAATAATCTCCTGGAAGCCAATATTGAAAAATATGAAAACTTTAAGGATGAGGCTCTGTATTATTTTTATTCTAAGCTTGAAGAAATGAATAAAGTTGATAAAATTGAAGATAAGAACAGAAAAGTGGCGATATTTACTGATAAGGCAGAGGGAAAGATTATAATTGTAAAAATTCCTGAATGAAGGATAATAAACGATATACTAGGAGCATGTTTATGAATATTGAAGATGATGTTGAAAGATTAGATGAACTTAACGAGGATATAATAAGAAATAGCTTGAAAACCCGGATTATCGGAAGAGATATTTATTATTTTAACAGCATGGATTCAACAAATGATTTTGCAAAAAAGATTGCTGCAGAAGGATGCCGGGAAGGTGCCCTGGTAGTGGCGGATACGCAAACATCGGGAAGAGGAAGGATGGGGAGAAGCTGGAGCTCTGCTTATAAAAAGGGCATATATATGTCAATTGTATTAAAACCGCTAATAGAACCGGCGGATATGCAAATTATCACTCTTGGAGCGTCTGTTGCAGTTGTAGAAGGAATAAAACGTGCCACCGGAATCCGGACAGGCATAAAATGGCCCAATGACATAATACTGAATGATAAAAAGGTTTGCGGAATATTGACAGAGATGAGTTCCCAGTGGAAAGAGGACAAGTACAAGATAAATTATGTTGTAATAGGAATAGGCATAAATGTAAACCAGGACGTTGAAGATTTTAACGAAGTATCCCTCGATGATGCCATATCTCTCAAACTGTACGGAAATCTTATGAGAATGCATGATATCCGGTTAAAGAGAAGCAATATAATAGGAAATGTGCTGCTTGAGTTGGAGAAAATATATTTTGCTATTATAAATCGTGAAACTGACGATATTATAAATAAGTGGAAAGAGTATTCGGTAATACTCGGAAAGAAAATAAAAGTGATTTCAGGAAGCGATGAATATACAGCTACAGCAGAGGATATCACATGGGATGGAAAACTGGTCATAAGATGTGCTGACGGAACAACCCGTGAAATAGTTTCGGGTGAAGTGTCAATAAGAGGGCTCAATGGCTACATGATATAAGGCAGCACTTATCCTAAAGATATTTGGGATATATATAAATAAAATATAAAAGAAGGGGGATAGCTATAATGCCAAAAAAGCACGGAGCATATAATGAAAATGAGAAGAGAAAGAATGATATCAATATTAATAACAGTTCAGCAAATCGAAGCCTAAAAAACAGCCGTGACAAAGAACGTGAAAAAGAACAGAATCAGAATCAGCTAAAAGGAAGTTCACAAAGCACAACGTACCAGAAAAACAGAGGGAAAGCCAGGACGGGCGCATATTATAACGGGATGAAGAATGAAAAAAAACAGAAAGCGGAAGAAACCATTGAGGATATAAAGGCAGATATCTTAAGAATTGAAAAAGAAATTAAGCTGGAAATCAATGAAATTCGGAGTTTGAAGCTGGGTTTATAGAATGAGACAGAATTTTGACAGCGGCAAATATAAGGATAAATTTAGCATTAACATGAACATAAGTGCACCGATATACTGCGCTTTGAAAAAGTACTCGGAACAAATCATTACCCCCTTCCATATGCCAGGTCATAAAATGGGGAAGGGTCTCCCTGCCTGTTTTATGGAAGACCTGGCCAGAATTGATGTAACGGAATTACCGGATACGGATAATTTGCATTTCCCGGAGGGAATAATAAGAGAGGCCCAGGAGCTGGCTGCAAAAGCCTATGGGGCACAAAAAACATATTTCCTGGTGAATGGTTCTTCCTGTGGAATTCATGCCTCCATAATGACTGCTTGTAAGCCGGGTGATAAGGTAATTGTAACCAGGGACTGCCATAGATCTGTTATAGGCGGGATTATACTTGCGGATGCAGAACCAGTATATGTTAACATAGAATTTGATGATTTATTTGGAATACCTGCTTTAGTAAATCCTGAAAAAATAGAAAAGGCAATGGCAGATAACCCTGAAGCAGCTGCAGTTATAATCACCAGGCCAAACTATTACGGTATTTGTTGCGATGTAAGCAAAATTGCAGATATAGTGCATTCGTATGGGAAATTGTTGATTGTAGATGAAGCTCACGGGGCCCACCTAAAATTCAGCAGTGAGCTTCCTGTATCTTCTATTGACGCCGGCGCGGATATATGCATTCAAAGCGCCCACAAAACTCTGCCTGCCTTTACACAGGGGGCATATCTTCATGTAAAATCGGAGAGGGTGGATATTGAAAGGCTCGAGTTTAACTTGAGATTGCTTCAGACAACCAGCCCATCTTTTATTATAATGGCATCCCTGGATATGGCCAGGTGGATTATGGAGTGTTTCGGAGAAGAATTGCTGGGTGAAGTGATAAAAAACGCAGAGCGACTAAGGAAGGAAATAAATGAATCCGAATGTTTTGTTCCTCTCTCGGAAGAGCATGTTTCAAGCCTGGCGGCCGGCAGATTGGCAGGTAAATTGTTAGATAAAACCAGACTAGTTTTCAATTCAAGAAATATTGGAGTCACCGGTTATAAAATAGCGGAAATATTGAGAAAGGAATTTAAGATACAGGTTGAAATGGCTGATATGTTTAATATTGTGTGTATTTCAACAATATCGGACAGGGAAGAGGATTTTGAAAGGCTGTACCTGGCCCTGACTGAAATGCCTGACCTTGTTGCCGGCATGAAGAGGGAAATGTTAAAGGAAAATATAAATGAAAATAGCAATGATTTAGGCTTTATTGACATGCAAATTTTAAATAATCTAAAGAATCTTCCTGAACCAAGGCAGGCCATGAAGCCAGGAGACGCATGCAAAACCCGCGGGAAGAAGGTAAAACTGGGAGATTCTGCGGGGAAAATAAGCCGGAACTTTATTGTACCTTATCCGCCGGGAATTCCTGTCACCTGTCCGGGGGAAATTATTACGGATGAGGTGATCGGATATATCTCAAGTATTATCAGGTACAGGGGTATGGTAAACGGTGTGGATAAAAATTTAATGGTGGATATTATCGAGTGAGTGTAGATATTATCAGGCAAGATAAGATATAATTAATATAATTTAATATAATTAGAGCAAGTAATATGGTATAATTATTTTAAGTTACTTGAGGAGATAAATATGCATAAAAATAATACACAAAAAGGAATTCTTATCAGTTTTGAAGGCATTGACGGTTCAGGTAAAACTACACAGATAAACCTTTTGAAAAGATATTTAGAGGAAAAAGGATATGAAGTGCTGGTTACAAGAGAACCCGGAGGGACGAGGATCAGTGAAAAGATACGATCTGTAATCCTGGACCCGGAAAATACTGCAATGTGGGAAATAACCGAAATGCTTTTGTATGCATCTGCAAGGGCTCAATTAGTTCACGAAGTAATTAAACCTGCAATTGAATCAGGTAAAATAGTTATATGCGACAGATTTATTGATTCAAGCCTTGCTTACCAGGGATATGGAAGGCAAATAAGCCTGGATGATATAATTAAAGTTAATAATATTGCTTTAGACGGCATAATGCCCAGTTTGACGTTTTTCCTTGACATTCCGCCGGAAGCCGCTTTGAAAAGAAGATTATCATCATCGCAACCTGACAGGATTGAACAGGAAAGCTTGAAATTTTACAATAAAGTTTATGAAGGTTACTTGAGTATAGTTTCAGCATATCCGGACAGGATTAAATCGATAAACGCAGACCGGGATGCAGAGAGTATTTTTCAAGAAATAAAAAAATGGACAGAAATTTTAATGGATGCACATGGAAATGTTGGGAGTAAGTAATTATAATATTTCTTAAATTGTAATTAAATTAAAATGTAATTAAATTATAATATATTTTGTGCATTAATAATTATAAATTGGAAATAAATTAAGAAATAATTATAAGAATCAATTAAAAGAATTAAAAAGAAAAAGGATTTAAAATAAAACATGAAGAGAGGGGGATATGTTGTGAAACTGGTACTTGCTATTGTGCACGATGATGACGGTCCTAAAGTTATGAACGAACTGAATAAAAACGGATTTAGTGTTACGAAGGTCTGTTCTTCTGGAGGATTTTTAAGGGCAGGAAACACAACTCTTTTGGTAGGAGTTACCGAAGAAAAGTTAAATGACGTTATAAATATTATAAAACAGAAGTCAAAGAGCAGAAAGCAGGCAGTTAACTCCGACATGGTACCTAACAATATGGGTGGAATGTTTATGCCTTACCCCGTTGAGGTTATTGTCGGCGGTGCCACAATATTCGTGCTGAACGTGGAAAGGTTCGAAAAGGTATAAATGTAAACGGATGATAATTAAGCAAAGATACAGATACCAGATACAAATGAGTAATATGGAATAGTCGGGGTGATGGCTTTGAAAATCCAGGAGGCACTTAGCAGCAGGACTAATCTCGCCGGCATTGCACAGTTGGAAGAAAAGAAGAGCTCGGAGATAAGCGAATCGAATTTTCAGGGGCAGTTAAATAAAGCGGAATACAGGATTTATAAGGGAAAACTTGAAGATTTGGTCCAGCAGATATTTGACCAGGGTAAAAAGCTGGAAAAGAGATTGGATATTAAAGAACTTATGGTGTATAAAAGGCTTGTTTCAGAGTTTCTCAATGAGTATTTAAACAATTCTTATAAGTTTATGAAACAAAATGTACTTGACAGAAGGGGAAGATACAGGGTTTACTCCACCATAAAGAAAATAAATGACGAACTTGATAACCTGGTGGCAGATGTGTTGAGCAACCAGAAGGATAATTTAAAAATACTTCAGAGATTGGATGATATAAGAGGACTTATATTGGATTTACTTATGTAACCGACTATTGTAAATATAGTATATAGGGCGGAATACTGGGATGGAAATTAATAATACTTCATGTGCATTAAGTTTCGACAGTATTATCGGTCAAAGAAATATTGTTGAAAGACTTAAAAATTCCGTTAAGTATAACAGGCTTGGACATGCATATATATTCAGCGGCCCCAAAGGAATAGGTAAAAAGACTGTTGCCAGGATTTTTGCAAATATGATTTTATGCGAAAATCCTTTAGAGAGCAGCGGATGTGGAAAATGTTTATCCTGCAGATTGTTTGCCGGTGGCAACAATCCGGATTTTTATATAATTGACGGCAATGGAGCAAGTATATCGGTTGATGATATCAGGGATATGCAAAACGACATTGCAGTGAAGCCCTTATATTCAAGAAAAAAAGTATATTTGATTATTGACGGGGAGAATATGACGGTCCAGGCACAAAATTGCCTGCTTAAAACTCTTGAAGAACCACCGGAATACGGGGTAATTATTATTACGGCTGTAAACTGCGATACATTACTGGATACGGTTTGCTCCAGGTGTGTAAATTATTCTTTTACAAAAAACAGTCCTGAAGAAATACAGGAATTCTTGGAAACGAGAATTGGCAGGAGCAAAGTGTGTACTGACATGCAGTTTATTATAAAATATTCGGACGGAATAATCGGTACTGCATTGGAGCTTGCTATGTCGGATGATTTTGCGTCCTTAAGGGACAGCATCGTGGATATTGTCCTGGAACTGGACAGGTCGGATCGGGTTAAATTCTTTGATATTTGCGAATTTTTCAAAGATAAAAAAGATATTATTGACAGACTACTGGACATAATGACCCTTATATACAGGGATATAGCCGTTTATTTGTCATGTGGAAAAGAAAACATGTTGATAAACCTGGATAAAAGAAATAAAATTATTAGTGCTGCAAGTAGGTTTACTGTTGAAAGGGCTGTAAAGAACATTGATATAATTGAATCCTTACGGCGCAGTATTAAGCAAAATGCCAATTTTCAATTGGCTATTGAAACGATGATTATAAGACTTCGGGAGGATTAGTTACAGGTGGTAAAAGTTGTTGGAGTAAGATTTAAAAAAGCAGGTAAAATATATTATTTCGATCCGGATGAACTTGAGATAAGTGTAGGAACGAATGTAATAGTTGAAACTGCCAGGGGAATCGAAATGGGAAGAGTGGTAATTCCAAACAGGGAAGTGGATGAATCAGTAATTGTGGCGCCACTGAAAAAGGTCATCAGGATAGCTACCGAAGAAGATATGAAACACCATGAGGAGAACCTGAAAAAAGAAAAGGAAGCTTTCAAGATATGCCTTGAAAAAATTAAAGAGCATAATCTTGAAATGAAACTTATAGATGTGGAATACACTTTTGATAATAATAAAATACTTTTCTATTTTACTGCTGACGGAAGAATTGACTTCAGGGAACTGGTGAAAGACCTTGCAGTAATTTTTAAGACCCGCATAGAATTAAGGCAAATAGGGGTAAGGGATGAAACAAAGATGATGGGCGGAATCGGTATATGCGGAAGAGTCCTGTGCTGTAAAGATTTTCTGTATGATTTCCAGCCCGTGTCAATTAAGATGGCCAAGGAACAGGGCTTATCCCTGAATCCTACTAAAATATCAGGGTGCTGCGGGAGGCTTATGTGCTGTTTGAGATATGAGCATGAGGCATATGAAGCTGTACTGATGAAAATGCCTAAGGTTGGTGCCCTTGTGAGTACGGCTGATGGCCAGGGTATCGTGATGGAAACCAGTGTCCTGAAAGAAACGGTGAAAGTAAAACTTGATAATGAAAATGAACCTGACCTCAAGGTATACCATGTGGATGATATAAAAGTTATACAAGACGGAGTAACCCAGCAGGAAGAACTGGATATAGAAGATTTGGAAACATTAAAGGAACTGGAGGATTAATCAAAGGGTAAATATCTATTGACTGAATTAGCCAATAAGGATATACTCTAAAAAGTGGGGTTATTTTAACAAAAATCTAGGGGGTGTTTTTATGGCATATCAGATTTCAGACGAATGCATAAGCTGCGGAGCATGTGAATCAGAGTGCCCCGTATCTTGTATTTCACAAGGTGATGGAAAATACGTAATTGATGAGGACGCTTGCATAGAATGTGGTGCCTGCGCAGATGTTTGCCCTGTTGCTGCGCCACAGAAAAAGGAGTAATAGAAAGTAAAATAGATATTTTTTTATTTATAGATAAGTTAGACAAGTTTAAATCCACTGGTTGATTAAATCAGGCAGGGGGGTCTTAGCTGAAGCTTAACCCTTTTTGCTTGATTTTTTTAAATAAAGATATAAAAATTAAATTAAAATATTTTAAATTATAAAATTAAAATATTAATTAAAATACTAAATAAAAAATATAAATTCCAGGTGGAGGATGAAACATTTTGCAAATAGAGGATAAAAAAGCCCAGGAGCAGAACCAGGAAAGCGGGAAGGGAACGCTTTATCTTGTAGCAACACCCATAGGAAATATGGAAGATATAACATTAAGGGCACTTAGAATACTTAAGGAAGTGGATTTAATCGCTGCTGAGGATACGAGGCAAACTTTAAAATTACTAAATCATTATGAAATAAAAAAGCCCCTTACAAGCTATTATGAACACAATAAAAATGTAAAAGGAAATTATCTCATTAAGGAACTTCTTAATGGGAAAAATGTTGCACTGGTAACCGATGCTGGGTCTCCGGGTATATCTGATCCCGGTGAGGATATGGTGAGGCTTGCCATTGACAATGGGATAAATGTAACCATGATACCGGGGCCGGTTGCTGCAATCACAGGCCTTGTAATTTCCGGGATGCCTACCGGCAGATTTGTATTTGAGGGCTTTTTGCCGGTTAATAAAAGGGCACGGAAAGAAAGAATATTATCCCTGAAAAATGAAACAAGGACGATAATTTTTTATGAAGCTCCCCATAAGCTCATATATACGTTGAAAGATCTGTACAATTACCTGGGTGAAAGAAAAATTGCTTTAGCGAGAGAATTAACCAAGAAATTTGAAGAAGTTGTAAGGTGTACTCTTTCTGAAGCCATAGAAAAATATGAAACTCAGGGATTCAAAGGAGAATATGTTCTTATAGTGGAGGGAGCATCGGAAGAAGTATCGATGAAAGAAAAGGAAAGCCAAATGGAAAACGATTGGGAATGGAATAAGAAAAGTATTGGTGAGCATGTAGAATTTTATATAAAGCAGGGCATGAGTAAAAAGGAAGCAATAAAAAAGGTAGCACAGGATAGAAACCTTTCGAGAAATGAAGTCTACAAGGAAATTATTGAGTGGAAAAATAAAGGCAATACCGAATAAAAGAAAAATGATAGAGGAGATAAGTTGATCCTATCTCCTCTATCATAGGCTTATAATATAATTCCGTATTTTTATTAAAAGCCAGGAAAAACAGCTACTTAGCTGTTTTTCAATTCTTTCATACAAGCCTGGCAAATGTTTTTGCCTTTGTATGAAATAACATCCTTTGCATCACCGCAGAATATACATGCTGGTTCATACTTCTTAAGTATAATTGTTGAACCATCAACGTATATTTCTAGTGCATCTTTTTCAGCAATGTCGAGAGTCCTCCTTAATTCGATCGGAAGTACAACTCTCCCTAATTCATCAACTTTTCTTACAATACCTGTTGATTTCATAAAACTTTTCCTCCTCCAATACTACAGTATTCGACAAACATATGCAGCTTAATAGTACCATATATACCAATATTCGTCAAGAATAAAATAAAAAAAATTCAAAAAAATGTTATGAAAATTTTCGACAAATAATCAAATTAATGTTTTTATCCTTATTAAGTATATATTAAAAATTTTAAAATATTGTTAAGAAATTGTTTCATAATTTTAACAAACTGTAATAATTAGTATTATAAAATCGTCAATAGCAACAATTTGTGACGACTATTTCTTATTTTTGGAAGAATAATATGGCTTATACCATACATATAAATTATAGGAAAAGATTTAATTTGTAAACAGAAAAAGGAAGTATTGAGCCATGCTAAACACTATATGGGCAGTAATGCTTGTATTTGGTTTTGTATCTGGAATAATAAACGGAAGGATTACGGAAGTAATAAATGTGGCCATAGAATGTGCAGGTGATGCCATTAAGCTAAGTATTAATCTAATGGGGATAATGTGTTTGTGGACAGGTTTAATGGAGATAGCCGAGAAAAGTGGCCTTGTGACATCAATCTCTTCAATTGTCAGGCCGGTGCTTAAGTGCTTGTTCCCAGGAATCCCCCGTAATCATCCTGCAATGGGAGCCATAGTCATGAATCTTACAGCCAATATATTAGGCCTCGGAAATGCTGCCACGCCCCTAGGACTGAAAGCGATGGCGGAACTCCAGAAACTGAATCATTCAAAAACGACGGTATCACACGAAATGGCGCTTTTCCTTGTAATAAATACGGCTTCTCTGCAGTTAATTCCAACTTCGGTGATTGCCATACGGGCCCAGGCAGGCTCAGAAAATCCCATGGAAATTGTAGGTGCGATCTGGATAGCCTCTGCATGTGCTGCAGCAGCAGGCATAATATCGGCAAAAATATTCGGGTATTTGTGGAAGAGGAAGTATGGAAATTATTAAATTACTGGCGGATTATGCCATTCCTGTTGTTTTCCTGTTAATATTAATAATCGGATTATACAGGGATGTGAAGGTATTTGATGTATTCGTCGAAGGGGCTAAAAAAGGCTTTTCCACGGTAATAAACATTATACCTTCACTGGTCGGGCTTTTTACTGCCGTGGGCGTATTCAGAAGCTCCGGGGCAATGGAGTATATTGTATATCTTGCAAAGCCCATAACATCCCTTTTAAATATACCTCCGGAAACATTACCATTGATTATATTAAGGCCTATATCCGGCAGTGCCTCTCTTGCTTTAATTGCGGATATGATAAATATGTACGGACCGGATTCTTTTATAGGAAGGCTTGTGTCCACCATAATGGGATCCACCGAAACCATATTTTATACCCTGACGGTTTATTGCGCGTCAGTAGGGATAAAAAACATAAGGTATACCCTTGCTGCGGCTATTATCGCAGATATGACCGGGGTGCTTATCTCGGTATGGATATGCAGATACATTTTCCAGGCATAAAAGTATACGTTTTATAATATAATGAGTCTCTCCCCTTTATCAGGTTTTGGGTAGCTATCCTGTTAAGGCCGAACTGGGTTCTCGGGTCGGATAAGAATACGGAAAATAGCCATTTTACTATAGCTGTATGAAAATAGAGACAATTTGTTTTTAAGCTTGCCTCAAAAGAAGAGTCAAGGAAAAAGCCGATCCTTTCTTCAAAATGTTTCAAAGTTTCATAATAGTGGGCAAAGTTCACATTTTCGGGCTGGTTATCAACAAGTATGTTTTTATGATAATTCAGGTAGTCATGTAGAAGTATGCTGAGACCGCATATCCATGGAAAATATGTGGATTCAATCTCTTTTACGGTTTCCACGGAAAGACCGGGATCAAATCCTGAGGAAAAAAGGGCAAGCATGCATAACATTGAGCTCGCGGAAGCGGAAAACTCCCATGGGGAAATTGAGGGATACTGGTTTATGTAGTATCCTGCCCAGGTCAAAAGATAACTGTTTTGGTTTTTCTCTTCTGACATAAACCTGTATATGTTAAAGTCAGAATATAAGTAAATATATTTTTTTATATATTCCCGGATCACATGGCTTGAAGCAATCTTGGCGAACTGGTTCCTGCAGGTTTCAACGAAAAGATTAATATTGTTTTCCTCCCTGCTTTTGTTAGGCAGGTATTTGCAATAGGAACTTGTATTTCTGCCGGGATCAACAGCGTCAATCATGGATATATATAGCTGGCGAAGAGAGGTTTCATCCTTTATTCTTTCACGGATGCAAAATCTTTCAAGATAGCAGGTAAGCAACCTGAAAGCGGAGATAAAACTTACCGAAATTTTTAAATTTGCCCCCGGGTACAGGGAATATAAATGGTATATAAAATTATTACGTATGCTAAAACACATTGACAGCAGGTAACATAAATCATTTTCATCCATTGATTGCTTAAGGACCGCTTCCCAGTATTTTTTCTGTTTTTTCACCTCCGGAAGAACTCTAAAAATATACATTACCAGCATATATAACCCGTAAAAACTCCCCGGTTTAGCCATAATTATCCCCTTCCAAATAAATTAATAGCTGTTTTTATTACTTCACAATATTGTAATTGCTTTAAAATTTTACCATTAAGATACCATATAATCAAATTATTTCCAATTACTAGGAAATATACGGAAAGGGAGTGGCGAAATTATGCACTGACCTTGAAAAAATTATTATCTAAATGTATAGTATACATGTATAGTATTAAGAATAAATGTGCATTTATAGTTAATATTGCAAATAATTAATATTGCAGGTTTAGCATATTAATTCGATATTCTAATTCGGTATTCTGAAATGCGGTTAGGAGGCAGTATGATGGAAAGGAAAAAGTATTATATAACTACGCCGATATATTATCCGAGTGATAAGCTTCACATAGGACATTCATATACTACCGTGGCTGCTGATACGATAGCAAGATATAAGAGGCTTAAGGGTTACGATGTTATGTTCCTTACAGGAACTGACGAACACGGACAGAAAATACAAAGAAAAGCAGAGCAAAACGGGGTTACTCCAAAGGAATATGTGGATAAAATAGTTGCCGGAATAAAAGACCTGTGGAAATTGATGAAGATCAGCAATGACCGTTTTATAAGAACAACGGATAAGTATCATGAAGAAGCAGTTCAAAAGATATTCAAAAAGCTTTATGACCAGGGAGATATATATAAAAGCGAATATGAAGGGTGGTATTGCACTCCCTGCGAGTCATTCTGGACGGAAACCCAGCTGGTTGACGGGAAATGCCCTGACTGTGGCGGAAAAGTAGAGCTTACAAAAGAGGAAAGTTACTTCTTCAGACTGTCAAAATACCAGGACAGGCTTATTAAATATATCGAGGAGAATCCTGACTTTATTCAGCCTGTTTCAAGGCGAAATGAAATGCTGAACAACTTTTTAAGACCGGGACTGGAAGATCTCTGTGTTTCCAGGACGACATTTAACTGGGGCATACCGGTATCCTTCGATGATAAGCATGTAATATACGTGTGGATTGATGCCCTTTCGAATTATGTAACCGCTTTGGGCTTCATGTCGGATGATGAATCCGACTACCACAGGTACTGGCCTGCGGATGTTCATCTTGTCGGTAAGGAAATAGTAAGGTTCCATACAATAGTATGGCCTGCTATGCTTATGGCCCTTGGACAACCTCTGCCGAAGCAGGTGTTCGGCCATGGCTGGCTGCTCCTTGAAGGCGGCAAAATGTCCAAGTCTAAAGGAAATGTTGTAGACCCGGTTATACTTGTACAAAAATACGGGGTTGATGCAATAAGGTATTTCCTTTTACGAGAGGTGCCTTTTGGCGCTGACGGCGTATTCTCAAATGAAGCCCTGATTAACAGGATTAACTCCGATCTGGCCAATGACCTTGGAAACCTGGTGAGCAGAACCGTAAGCATGATTGACAAATATTTTGGCGGAACCATTCCCGCAGAAAGGGAAGAGGCTGATATAGATAAGGAATTGAAGGAAGTTTTGCTTGAAACTCCCGGAAAGGCAGAGGAATTGCTTGACAAGTTGCAGTTTAGCTCTGCTCTTACCGAAATATGGAAGGCCATAGCCAGGACGAACAAGTATATAGATGAAACAATGCCATGGGTTCTTGCCAAGGATGAATCAAAAAGGGGAAGGCTGGCAACGGTCCTCTATAACCTGGCAGAAAGCATAAGGATAATATCCATACTGATTCAGCCCTTTATGCCTGAAACTCCGGCTAAGATATGGAATCAGCTGGGGCTTAGCGAAAATTCACCTGAAGTTGAATGGGATAGTGCGCGCAGCTGGGGCATATACCCGCTGAATGCCAAAGTTAACAAGGGTGACGTAATATTCCCCAGAATTGATGTAAAAAAGGAGTTGGAGGAGCTGGAGAGGATAAATCCGAATAATGCCTCAAATGTAAATAACAACGAAGATAGTAAGAGGGCTGAAAATAACGGATCAAATAATAGCAATAATAATCAAAATAATCAAGCTAACGAAATATCCATTGAAGATTTTTCTAAAGTTGACTTAAAAGTGGCTAAGGTAGTAGAAGCTGAAAAAGTGGAGGGTTCGGATAAACTCCTCAAGCTAAAGCTGGAAGTAGGAAACGAATTTCGGCAGGTAGTTTCGGGAATATCCAAGTTCTATAATCCGGATAACATAATAGGCAAATATGTGATTCTGGTCGCAAACCTGAAACCTGTTAAAATAAGAGGAATAGAATCGCAGGGAATGATCCTGGCAGCTTCCGATGAAAAAGACCTTTCCCTTATAACTGTGGACAGGGATATAAATACCGGAACAAAGGTTAGATAACCGCTGATTTGTTTGTGCTGTAAAAATGAGATATAATATTAAATATACAGTGTTAATGTTATTAACATTAAAATGTTAATAACATTAACTTGTATATTTTAAATAAAGCATTAGGTTAAGAAAACTAAGAAGTACGAGGAGACAAAATGCTGTTTGATACACATGCCCATTATGATGATGAAAAATTTGATATAGACAGGAGTCAAATTCTGGAAAAGGTATATAGTGAAGGAGTATCATATATTATAAATGCATCTTCTGATGAGAAATCAATCAGCATGAGCCTGGAGCTTGCTGAGAGGTATCCTTTTGTGTATGCGGCGGTAGGTATACATCCCCAAAGTGCGGGAGATGTGGATGACGGATATTTGAAAAAACTTTATGAACATGCAAAGCATGAAAAGGTTGTGGCTATAGGAGAAATAGGATTGGATTATTATTATGACTTTCCGCCAAGGGATATCCAGAAAAAACGTTTTATAGAACAAATTAATGCGGCAAAGGAAATATCGCTTCCGGTAGTTATTCATACAAGGGATTCCTTTGAAGATGTTTTAAAAATAATAAAATCTGAAAATGTTAAGGAAGTGGGCGGAGTATTTCATTGCTTTTCAGGCAGTATTGAAGTGGCCAGAGAAGTACTGAACAACAATTTTTACATTTCTGTCGGTGGAATAGTTACTTTTAAAAACGCAAAAAAGGTGCCTGAGGTGGTTAAATATGTTCCCACAGACAGGCTTCTGATTGAAACCGATTGTCCCTACCTGACTCCGGAGCCTTTCAGGGGGAAAAGAAACGATTCCGGATATTTAAAATATGTAGTTGAAAAAGTGGCGGAAATAAAGGGCATAACTTTTGATGAAGTGGCTGAAATAACGGCGAAAAATGCTTTAAGGTTGTTTAGAATAGAGACTCCGGGGGGTTAATGAAATGAAAAAGTTTGTGTCGATAATGATTTTTGTTTTAATAATTATTGTGTTTATAGGTCTTAATTATTTATTATGGGAAAGAGAGACCAGAGAGAGAAATATAAAAAATCTCCAGGAGATAAATGCGGGTAATTCTATTACAATTAATACACTTAACAGGCAGTTGGAAAATCTGAACAATGCACTTGCATTGAAAGAAGAAAATATAAGAAAGCTTGAAGAAGAAAACTCAAATTTAAAAAAGCAAATAGATAAATTAAACCAGGATATTATAAAAACCAACAATACCATTCTTCAAAAGAACATCCTCATAAATTATCTCTATGGAAATCTGAAATCAGGCACACCTGAAACTGTCATAAAAAAATGGGCGGAATACATTAATAACAAAGATTACATATCGGCTTATCACACTTGGTATCCGGAAAACGGGGAGCAGAATGAAACCCTTGAAGAATTTACTTCCAAATATGAGGGTATAATCGATAATATAAAGATTGACTTAATCGAGCTATACTCAGGTAATTTCGAAGAATTTCCCGCAAATGAACTTATGCTTGAGGGCGATCTGTTTTTTTTGGTGAAAGCAGATGTTAGGCTGAGGGAAGAAGCGGCTGATAATAATGCTGTGTATGAGCAGGGAGAAAATAATATATTATTTGCATTAAAATATAACAACAGCGAAAATAATTGGTATATAGCAGCCCTTTCCCCCGTTGAATAAAATGAATCACATATAGAATATGAATAAAACAAAATTAATTAATTAATCAGTTTATTCACTTAGTTAACATAAACTATCTTAGTTAACATAAATTATAATATAATGATTTATCATAAATTGTCTTATTTGTGACTATTTATATATTAATAGAATATTTTAAACCCATGAAATTAAAGTCGTATAAAATAATTTGTTTTGTATAATAATTTATATAAAAATACATATCTGGACAATAATGGCAATATACTTGACATATTGTGGATTTTTGAATAAAATAACTTCGTCCCACGCTAATATTTATTTGCTAATTTCAGGAAAGAGATACAAAAGATAAAAAGATAAAGAGAGAATAACGGGAAATAGTCTGTAGAGATAGAGAGATATAGAGATAAGAAGTTAGAATTTATGTTAGGAGGAAACAAAAAATGAATTGGTTAGGAAATATTGATAAGCGCTTATTAGTGAAAGTAAGTGCGATAATTGTAATGATATCTATTATAGCAGTGCTGGGAGGAATGGAAGCCTTAACTTTGCCTGTAAAGGAAATAGTAATTAATGATAACGGCAGCATTATTATTGTTAAAACAAGGGAACAAACTGTTGAAGATGCTTTGAATGCAAACAATATTACCATAAGACCAGAAGATTATATTTACCCTGCTCTTGACCAGAAATTAAGTGAAGGAATAACAAACGAGATAATTATAAAAAGAGCTGTACCGGTATGTATATATGTAGACGGGCAACAACGTGATGTATTAACCCACGAAACAACGGTCAGAGGAGTTCTGGAAGAAAACAATATTACTCTTAACGACAGTGACAGGCTTGAAGGTGCCGGGATTGATGATCCTATCTTCCCCGGGATGAACCTTAGAATTGTAAGGGTAGTTGAAACACTGATTACTGAAAGTGAAACCATTTCCTACAACGTAGAAAGAAGACCAAACAATAGGCTTGACCAAGGTGTCGAAAGGACAGTCAGGGAAGGAAAAGAAGGAATCCGCGAATACTTGTACAGGGTTGTATATGAAGACGGAGTATTAGTAACAAAAGAACTTGTTCAAGAATCTGTTGTTTCCGCTCCAATCAATAAAATAATAGAATATGGAACCGTAGCACAATATACCACTGCAAGGGGAGAAACGTTCCGATACAGTAAAGTTCTTAATATGCGTGCAACGGCATATACTTCTTCATATAAGGATACCGGCAAAACTCCGGATCATCCTGCCTTTGGAATAACGTATACCGGAATCAAAGCCAGAAGGGGAATTATAGCTGTAGACCCCAAGGTGATTCCCCTTGGTACGAGAGTCTATGTTGAAGGCGTGGGAAAAACTCCGGACTATGGATATGCACTGGCGGCTGATATCGGCGGTGCAATTAAAGGCGATTTAATTGACTTGTACTTTGAAACCCAGGAAGAAGCTGATAACTGGGGCTTAAGAAAAGTAAGGGTTTATATATTAAGTGAAGATTAAGTGAATAACTAATAAGGATATTGTAAAAAATATTGTAAAAAATGAGGCAGCGGGATTAAATGGAAAGAAGCATAAAGCTATTGATGGACAAATACGGAATAAAACCCTCAAAATCATTGGGACAAAATTTTCTCATGGACAAAGAAATACAGGCGAAGATAGTCAATGCATGTAATATAAAAAAAGATGACCTTGTAATTGAAGTAGGAGCAGGAATGGGCGCTATATCATGTGAACTTGCCGCCAGGGCGGGAAAGCTTGCAGCAATAGAAATTGACAGGCATTTGCTGCCTGCCCTGCAGGAAGCCCTAAAGCAATATAACAATGTTGAAATAATACACGGTGATATATTAAAACTTAATTTAAAGGATGATATTATTTATAAAGCCTATAGAACCGGTTTAACAGGCGGGCAGGAATTCAAACCTGCCCGTATTATTGCCGTTGGTAATCTCCCTTATTACGTAACAACTCCTATTGTGGAGAAATTACTGGAAGAGGAAAATATCGATGAAATCATCATCATGGTACAGAAAGAGGCCGCGGAAAGGATTCTTGCCAAACCCGGAGCTAAAAATTACGGATTGTTATCATTAATGGCGAAATACTATTCAAAAGCCGAAATATTATTTAACGTTCCTCCGGGGTGTTTTTTCCCGAAACCCAATGTTTATTCATCAGTTGTTAAAATGAGTAGAAATAAAACCCCTCCTGTCCATCTGTTAAACAAGGAGCTGTTTTTTAAAATCATAAAATCCTCTTTCGGGCAAAGAAGAAAGACCCTGTTCAATGCTTTATATAATGCTAATTTAGTGCCTTTGAGCAAAGAAGAAATAAAAGCCGTCCTTAAAGAAACGGGAATAGATGAAAACACCAGGGGAGAGGCTTTATCTCTCGAGCAATTTGCACAAATCTCAAATGCATTTTCTGAAATTTCCGAAAGGATATCTTCCCTACACCGCCAATAAAATAGCTGGTTATTTTTCTCCCATGACTCATATATATATACTAGATAATTAAAGCACAAGTTGAAGGCTTGTTCTCAACAGGCCTTGTTCCATATCATGTATGGGAGGAAGGGCAAGTGGTTAACAGTTTAAGATTCAACAGTGTAACATTAATGCTGAATGAAGAAGAAAAAGGCTTTGGAACAGGCAAATCACCGGCAGGATATATAAGGCTTGAATTAAGAAACGGAAAAGGAAAGCTTTTTGCCATGGTGCAGAATTTAAAAGACAGTGATGAATATAGCTGCTACAAATTATACCTGATAAAATATGACGAAAATAAAATATATCCTGCTTATATGGGTACAATACCGGTCAAAAAGGGAAGGGGAGAGTTTACAAGCGAGTTTGACCCATTTAATATGGGAAATTTGCAGCTTAAAATCAGCGATTTCAATGTAGGTGCAATTATTTTCGAAAATAAAAGAGACGGCAGGGTAAATATAAAATGCCCGTTGGCTGTTTATGTAAGTAGGGATAGGGAAGTAAACAGGATAAAAAAAATTAAATGGTCAGAAGTATTTAGTGAAGTATTCAGTAATGAAATTACAAGTAATTATGGAAGAAGAAATTCAGATGAGGACCTCGTACATAAACCTATACATAAGTATGATAATTTAAAACATGATGATACGAAAACCGTAAGCCCGGATGAAACAAGGTATGAAAAGAGTGTGGATAATCCGGGTAATGGGGATAATGAATATAATGAGGCTAATAATATGGATATGACTGATAATAGCAGTGGTAATGGGGCTGATAATAGGGATAATAATACTGTTAATCCGGTAAACCCAGATACGGGTGCAAATATAAATTCGGATGCAAATGCTGAAACAAGTGCAAGTGAAGGAAACGCCAACAGCCCTTTTACATCAGACAATGAGGAGACAGTGAGAGTCGAAAGGGCGGAAAATGCGCCCGTGGATATTAATCACCTCGTAAATTGCCTTGATAAGGTATTTAAACGATGTGATCCTTTCAATACCAGAAGAAATGATTATAGATGGTGGAAAGTCACGAATCCGGTTTATTTGAGCAATATTTTAAATTACTGCAATATCAAGATGCCGCCGCTGTTTAACTCCTCCATAATAATGCTCTATTATAAATACAGGTACTTAATCATCGGAATTTACACCAATAAGAAAAAGCAGAAGGAATATATTGTGTATGGCATACCTGGTACATGTAATGTGGATGAAAATCCAATGGAAGGATTGTATAAATGGGTACAGGTTGAGGGCAATATTCCCAGGCATGGGGCCTTTGGCTACTGGGTTGCTTACATTAATCCCAATACCGGGGAATTTCTGAAATTATCCGGATAGCAAAAAAAATAATAAAAATGCATTTAATGCAGAAATATAGTATAATATTCTATAAGTTATATACTGCTTTCGACTGTTTTTGATAATTTATTCACAAGAGAGAAAATCTGGTAATATACTTTTGGGGGTTGATTCCGGTGACGGCTAAAAACAAAGTGGTTATTAGGATTGCTGGTGTGGATTATACCGTAGTGGGAGAAGAACCAGAGGAATATTTGCACAAATTGGGATTGTATGTCGATAAAAAGATGACCGAGATCATGAAGAAAAACAGCAAGCTGAGTACAAATATGGCAGCCGTCCTAACAGCCTTAAATGTTGCGGATGACTACATGAAAATGCAGGAAAATGAATCTGTGCTTTTAGAAGAATTGGACAAACTAAAAAAAGAAGTCCAGGCAATTAAAGATGAAAATAATAACCTAAAGATAGAAAACGCGGAGCTAAGAAAAGCCAACAATGAATATCAGTTGAAGCTGGTTAAGGCAGAAACTGAATTAAAGGAAGTAAGAAATTCAATTGAAAAATTTTCGCTAAATAATTATAATCAGATAAAATAGGGGTAGAGAAAAAATAAGCCTGAAATGCATAGAGAAAACCATGGAAAACAGAGGGAAAAGCAAAAAATAGACAAATAGAAAGCATAGGAAATACTAAAGAATAAGCGGAAGCAGAATAACAAAAGAATAAAAAAGAATTACAAAGGAACATAGAGGTGAACCTGAGAAAACATCATGTGTAGTAAGAGGGTTGAGTTACTTGCCCCTGCTGGAAATATGGACGCATTTGTTGCTGCCGTTGAAAATGGAGCAGATGCTGTATATGTAGGTCTTAAGGAGTTTAGCGCAAGGCAATATGCAGCTAATTTTGACATTCATGAGCTCGAAAATGCTGTAAATTACGGCCATGTCAGAGGAGTAAAAGTATACCTTACAATAAATACCTTAATTTCTGACAGAGAGCTTGAGCAAGCTTTAAAACTTACGGAACAAGCTTATAATATAGGGATAGATGCCCTGATAGTTCAGGATATAGGATTTGCATCCATAATAAAAAAATGTTTTAAGGGCCTTGATATCCATGCCAGTACCCAGATGACGGTGCATAATCTTGACGGTGTCAAATTAATGGAGAAGCTAGGCTTTAAAAGAGTCATACTTTCAAGGGAGCTGTCACTGGAAGAAATCAGTGAGATTACGGCAAACAGCGGAATTGAAATAGAAATATTTGTCCATGGGGCTTTATGTGTATGTTATTCCGGACAGTGCCTGATGAGCAGCATTATAGGAGGACGAAGCGGGAACAGGGGGAAGTGCGCACAGCCATGCAGGCTTCCGTATAAACTGTCAGGATCCGGTATGATTTTACCGGGAGATAATGAAGCATCATACCTGTTAAGCCCCAAAGATCTTTGTGGACTTGATATTCTTGAGGATATCGTTGCTACCGGAGTTAGATCCCTTAAAATCGAAGGAAGGATGAAGAGTCCGGAATATGTGGCTATAACTGTTGGGATTTATCGAAAATACCTTGACAGAATTGTCACGAATTCTCAGGGAAATGAAAACTGCCAGGTTAATAAAAATGCGAAAAAAAAGGAGAATTTGAGCCTGGATATCAGCAAAGACATGAAAACTCTCGCCCAGGTATTTAACAGAGGAGGCTTTTCAAAGGGGTATTTTTTCGGCAAGACGGGAAAAGACATGATTTGCTGGGAAAAGCCCAAAAACTGGGGCTTGCCCCTTGGTGAAGTTATTTCCTACGATAAGAAGGATAAGATGATAAAAATAAAGCTTAAGGACAATATATCTGTCGGCGACGGGATAGAAGTCTGGACCGACGGTACGAAGGAAGAAAGCCCCGGAACAATAGTAAGCGAAATAGTACTTGGAGGAAAAAATGTAAAAGAGGCCGGCGCGGGAGAGATTGTCCATATAGGACGCATAAAAGGGAAAATAAACGGCGGCGAAAAGGTTTATAAAACATCGGACAAAAAGCTTATTGATGCTGCCAGAGAATCATATACGAGAGGTTATAAAAAGAAGCTGACTGTGATAGGGACTGTAATACTTAGGAAAGGAGAGGCCGCATGCCTTTCCGTCAAAGATGAGGATGGTAATGAAGTTGAAGTAAAAAGCAATGCCGCACCTGAAGAAGCAATAAACAGGCCTATGACGGTGGACAAGGTGAAGGAGCAAGTAAATAAGACCGGGAATACCCCTTTTGAATTTAGGGAATTGCACGTTATAGCCGATAATAGCATTATTTTCCCTGTGAAAGAATTGAACATGTTGAGAAGACAAGCCCTTGAAGAGCTTGAGAGGAAAAGGATTGGGAAGTATAAACGGGAACCAAAATCAGATGGTACCCTGTATAAAAATTGTTTTATGGGAAATTATAGCGTGGAATTTCAGGCAAGATTAAGGGATAAAAAGCAGTCTCCCCAATACCCGGGAATCTCGGTATTATTCTATAAATATGAACTGCAGGATAGGCATAAGCTGCCTGATGCTTTATGCCAGGCTGACAGGATATATTTGCCTTTTAATTTTTTTATATTAAACCTGTCTCAAAAAAATGTACTTGAGAACCACATTGCAGCATTAAAGGAAAAAGGCTGTGAAGTATATGTGTGGCTGTCTCCCGTCACGAGGGGGAATTATGATATGCTTATAAAAGCAAAAATGCCGGATGTCCTGCAGCTGGGAATTGACGGCGTGATGGTCGGAAATACGGGCAGTATAAAATATTTGACGGAATTATTAAGGGACAGGGAAAAATTTCGTAAGGTTAAAATCACCGGAGACTATTCCCTGAACGTATTTAACAGTGTATCGGCAAAAGAATATCATAAAATGGGCCTTGATGGGATTACTCTTTCATATGAATTGACATTGAAGCAAGTAGAAGCAATATGTACCATGACCGATAGTGAGGTAGAAAAGGAAGTTGTTGTCTATGGAAGGATACCCCTCATGACAAGTGAATACTGTGTAGTAGGAGCCTTTGCCGGCGGCGCGTCGGCAAAAGCAAATACAAGGTGTTTAGAACCCTGTAGCAGGGGAACATATGAAATAGTAGATAGAATTGGAGCAAGGTTTCCAGTGTATTGCGATAAGATTGACTGTAGAAACGTTATTTTAAACTCCAAGGTGCTGTATATGGCTGATTGCCTTGAAGAAGTAGTTGATACCGGTATAGACTATATGAGGCTTAATATTTGGGACGAAGGTCACGAGGAAATAAACAGGCTGGTTCAATTACACAGACAATTGATTTCACAGGATATCAGCGTGGAAAACTTTACAAGGGGACACTTTTTCAGGGGCGTCTAGTGTTCATAAGACCTCAGTACCTCAGTAATAGAATCTATAGTAATAACCAAGGAGGAGTACAGGATAATGAATGAGGAAAACGTGGAAATTTACGTGGAAATATGCAGGGAAGGAGCAAAATTACCGGAGTATGCCAGACCGGGAGATGCGGGCATGGATATTTTTGCAGCGGAGGATGTGGTAATCAGGCCCGGAGAAACGGTAATTGTTCCTACCGGATTAAAAGTAGCAATACCCGAAAATTATGAATTGCAGGTAAGACCGCGAAGCGGTATATCTTATAGAACTCCACTCAGAATAGCCAATTCTCCCGGAACCATCGACAGCGGTTACAGGGATGAAATTGGCATAATTATGCAGAATATTTCCAATAAAAATTGCAGCGGGGATGAAATTTATACTCTTGAAAGCAGCGGAAACCGGATGGGAACGTATAAAATTAAAAGGGGTGATAGAATTGCCCAAATAGTTCTGCAGAGAGTTCCGCGAATGAAATTCACCCTGGTTGATTCTGTTAAAGATATAGGAACTGACAGGGGCGGAGGATTCGGGTCCACCGGTGTTTGATCTAATAAAAGTACTGTTTTGCAAGGTATTTGATAGAATATGATTATTTATAACGAAGGTGAAACTAACGATGGGGTTTAAAAAACTTGACATTGAAGACAGGGATGTTATTCAGAAGTTTGTCGGAAAATACACTTTTAACACTTATGAGTATACTTTTCTCACCCTTTATATCTGGAGAAAGATGTTTAACATAGAATACGACATTATTGACAATACACTGATAATAAAAAAGAACAGCGCAAGAACGGGCTCCTATTTCATGCAGCCCGTGGGATATAAAAAGGAGAATTTAAAGGATATAATACTTGAGCTTAATAACATGCGGAAAAATGACGATAGCTTTAACAGCCTTCTCAGGGATATAGAAACTCCCTTCTTATCAGAACTTATAGACATTTTTAACGGGGACGTTAAATATTCCGAGGACGTTAATAATTTTGACTATATATATAATAGCCAAGATCTCATCCGTTTATCAGGGAAAAAGTTCCACCGCAAAAAGAATCAGTACAATCAATTTATCAGCAGTTATGAGTACGAACTCAAGGATTTAGGCGAACCAGGAGTGGTGGATGATTGCATCAGGTTTGCACGTACATGGTTTGAAGAAAGGGGAGAGAACGACCGGATTTTATTATATGAACTTGAAGGCATTGAAGATGCTTTGCCCAAGCATGATTTGCTGGGAATAAAGGGGATGGCCGTTTATATTGGTGGAAGAATTGCGGGATTTACTGCCGGTGAAAAGCTGGATAACGATATGGCTGTTATTCATTTCGAAAAGAGCGATTTAGCTTATGACGGCATATATTCGTTTATAAATAAAACATTTGTGGAGAAGTATTTAAGTGATGTAAAGTATGTAAACAGGCAGGAGGATCTTGGAATAAAGGGCTTAAGAAAAGCAAAGATGGCATATAACCCTGTTAAATTAGAAAAGAAGTTTATTGTGGATTTATTATGCTAAAATCGAGGTTTAATTTTGTTAAGCTGATGAATTATGTTAATATCTTAAAAGGGTGAAAAGAATGGGAAGTTTGGATCAGGAAAGAATGAGAAATTTATTGGAAGGAGATAATATCCGCCTTACGGCAATAGAAGAAGAGGATATTCCCGTAATCGGAGCCTGGTTTAACAATGTGAAGTTCCTCCGTTACTATGATATGGTCCCTGCCTTGCCCAAATCCCGCAAGGAAGTTGAGCAAATCATAAAAGGCTACCAGGATTCCCAGGAAAGATACATATATGCCGTAAGGATAAAGGATTCGGGGGAAATTATCGGGGTTGCAGGTTTTGATGAAATTATCTGGAGCAACGGTGTGGCTACGGTTTTTATCGGGATAGGAAATAATAAATTTACAGGCAGGGGCTTGGGAAAAGAGTGCATGAGATTGCTCCTGGATTACGGCTTTAACGAATTGAATTTTCATAGAATACAGCTGAATGTAATATCTTACAATGAGGTTGCAATAAAATTATATGAAAGCCTTGGCTTTAAAAGGGAAGGAGCATACAGGCAGTTCATATACAGGGACGGAAAAAGATATGATATGTATCTCTACGGTTTATTAAGAAATGAATGGAATGAATGGCAAAATAACGGAGAATAGAAAAAAAGAAGCCATGAGACCAAAGAAACGGGAGTGGCAGGTTAACCATGTATGACAATGAAACGGTACTGGAATATAAAACTGTTGCAGGTTATGGAACAGCGGAGCTTGAGGAAAAAAAATCCAAGTTTATATCAAATGTAAATCTTGTCGAGAATGAGGATGAAGCCATTGATTTTATAAACGGTATTAAATCGAAATACTGGGACGCAACCCATAACGTTTATGCCTATTATATTGAAGGTGACAGGATAATTCAACGTTTCAGCGATGACGGTGAACCGTCGGGGACTGCCGGATTGCCTGTCCTTGAAGTTATAAAAAAAATGGAGCTTAGGAATGTTGTAGTGGTTGTAACAAGGTATTTTGGAGGAACATTGCTGGGTGCGGCAGGACTTATCAGAGCGTATGGAAAAAGCGCTGCAATGGGCATTGAAGCAGCAGGCGTAGTAAGGAAGAAACTGTGCCGGCAAATCAATGTTATACTCGAATACCAGTATCTGGGGAAAATACAGAACTATATTTCAAATCGCGGATATATGATAAAAGACGTGAAATATGCACAGGATGTGGAAATGCTTGTATTAGTTCCCGTTAAAGAAACGGACCGGTTCACGGATTATATAAGAGAAGCAACCAACGGAGAAGCACTGGTGGAAGAAACGGGGAAGGAATATGTGACCGAGAGTTTGAAACTTGATAATGGACATATAAATGATAGATGATTATAATAATAACTAATAAATGGTAATTAATTAACGGGGGGGGGAACAGGAGTATGCAGGAAGGAGAAAACTGCATAGGTTGCAGCAGCAGAAGAGTTGAGATAACTGAAGAGGAAATAAAAAAGATATTTTCCAAAACATTAAAAATAAAAGGGGTTAAACTGGTTTCTGAAGAAACATACCGGCAGAGGATTGAAAAATGCAAATCCTGTGAATACTTGGAGTTTGGTACAACATGCAGGCAATGTGGCTGTATTGTAGAAATAAAGGCAAAACTTGAGGGTGCATCCTGTCCTTATCCTTATAACAGCAAGTGGTAAACCAAGGAATTTTATATTATTTATTATTAACTTTTATATTTAATTTCATTGACTATTATCTTAATATCTTAAGGAGGGATTGTTGTGGATGAGAAACCGGCATATCTGAATGAAGAGTTAAGTTTTGAGGAGAGGGCCAGGGATCTGGTATCGAGGATGACCCTGGAGGAGAAGGTTTCACAAATGCTTCATAGCTCCCCGGCAATACCTCGCCTGGGAATACCGTCATATAACTGGTGGAACGAAGCCCTCCACGGTGTGGCCAGGGCAGGGACGGCTACCATGTTCCCGCAAGCTATAGGAATAGCTGCCACTTTTGATGAAGACCTGGTTTATAAGGTCGGTGATGTGATTTCAACCGAGGCAAGGGCAAAATACCATGAGTTTCAGCGGAAAGGCGACCATGGTATTTATAAGGGATTAACCTTCTGGTCCCCGAATATAAACATTTTCCGTGATCCAAGGTGGGGCCGCGGCCAGGAAACATACGGAGAGGACCCATATCTGACTGGAAGATTGGGAGTGGCGTTTGTCAAAGGTATGCAGGGGAATGATAAAAAATATCTAAAAACTGCTGCCTGTGCGAAACATTTTGCAGTACACAGCGGGCCGGAAAGTGAACGGCATAGCTTTAACGCGGAGGTATCTCCCAAGGATTTATATGAGACCTATCTTCCCGCTTTTAAGGAGTGTGTAAAGGAAGCCGGTGTGGAAGCAGTTATGGGAGCCTATAACCGTGTTAACGGAGAACCCTGCTGCGGAAGTAAAACTCTCCTTAAAGATATTTTAAGAAAGCAATGGAATTTTAAAGGGCATGTGACTTCTGACTGTTGGGCAATTAAGGACTTCCACGAACACCACGGAGTTACCCATACGGCAGTCGAATCCGCCGCACTTGCAGTTAACAACGGTTGTGACTTGAACTGCGGAAGCATGTTTGGATACCTGCTTATAGCAGTCAAAGAAGGCCTTGTGAAGGAAGAAACCATAGACAGGGCTGTTACAAGGCTGATGATTACCAGGATGAAACTCGGCATGTTTGATGATCCCTCTCATGTTCCTTACGCAAGCATACCATACGAAAAAAACGATTGTAAAGAACACAGGGAATTTGCCCTTGAGGTTTCGAAGAAATCCCTTGTTCTCCTGAAAAACGAGAACCAGTTGCTTCCCCTTGACAAAAATAAAATCAAGTCCATAGCGGTAATAGGTCCCAATGCCAACAGCAGGGAAGCATTAATTGGGAATTATTATGGTACTGCATCGAGGTATGTAACGGTACTGGAAGGAATAATGGACTATGTTGGCGAAAGTGTCAGGGTATATTATGCGGAAGGTTGCCATTTATATAAAGATAGGGCTTCAGGACTGGGAGAACCCAGAGACAGGTTTGCAGAGGCTATTTCAGCAGCCGAAAGGTCAGATGTTGTTATAATGTGCCTTGGCCTTGATGCGTCTATAGAGGGTGAAGAAGGAGATACCTCAAACGAATATTCGTCTGGGGATAAAAAGAGCTTGAACCTGCCCGGACTGCAGCAGGAGCTCTTGGAAGCAGTACATAAGACCGGAAAGCCGATAATCCTGGTTCTCCTTTCAGGGAGTGCCCTCGCCGTAACGTGGGCTGATGAAAACATACCTGCAATTATTCAAGCATGGTATCCCGGTGCTGAGGGCGGAAGGGCAATTGCTTCCTTGATATTCGGCGATTACAGCCCCTCGGGAAGGCTTCCTGTTACTTTTTACAGGACCACCGAAGAGTTACCTGACTTCAGGGACTATTCAATGAAAGGCAGAACGTACAGGTACATGCAGAACGAAGCACTGTACCCCTTCGGATACGGTCTTAGTTATACCAGGTTTGAATATAGCGATATTGAAATTTCACCCGGTAAGATAACAACTGATGGAATTGATGATAAAGGCAACGGTCCTGACAATTGCGTAAAATGTACCGTGAAGGTAAGAAATGTAGGTGAACGGGCTTCGGATGAGATAGTCCAATTATACCTGAAAGATGTTTCAGCCTCCGTGGAAGTACCAAGATGGCAGCTCAGGGGAATAAAAAGAGTCAGCCTTTCCCCTGGGGAGCAGAAGACAGTAACATTTACTTTAACACCAAGACAGATGGCCCTTATAGATAATGAGGGGAAATGCATCCTTGAACCGGGTATTTTTGAGGTTTACATCGGAGGAAGCCAGCCTGACGAAAGAAGCCAGAAACTTACAGGCACAAAGGTTCTAAAAGGGGAATTTGAAGTTGTGGGAGAAGCTGTTGAACTTGAATATTAGCTTATTTTAAAATATAGACATATATATAGGGAATTTGCATGATGAATTAATAGAATTATAATCCATATTTAAAAGAAGGTGATAAACGATGCTTGAAGAACTTAAACAGGAAGTGTACGAAGCGAATCTTGAGCTTGTAAAAAAGGGACTTGTAATTTATACATGGGGTAATGCCAGTGGTATATGCAGAGAAAAAGGTCTTGTAGTAATAAAGCCAAGCGGCGTTGACTATGATAAGCTTAAGCCTGAAGATCTTGTGGTGGTCGATCTTGAGGGAAATATTGTTGAAGGAAATCTGAAGCCTTCTTCGGATACACCTACCCATCTCGTTTTATATAAAGCCTTCCGTGAAGTAGGGGGAATTGTGCATACCCATTCCCGCTGGGCAACAATATTTGCGCAAGCCGGACTGCCTATACCTCCGCTGGGAACTACCCATGCGGATTATTTCTACGGGGAAATACCCTGCACAAGGAGAATGAAAGAGGAAGAAATCAACGGAGACTATGAAAAGGAAACCGGAAATGTCATCGTGGAGACATTCAAGGATAAAAATCCTGTTTATGTACCCGGTGTGTTGGTGAATGAACACGGCCCCTTTTCATGGGGAAAGAATGCCGGTGAAGCGGTTTACCATGCGGTAGTCATGGAAGAAGTGGCAATGATGGCCTTTAATACCCTGGTACTGAAAAGAATGGTATTAGGGAAGGCTGAGCCTGAACTTCCTTCCATGTCAACAGCGCTTCTAAACAAGCATTTTAACAGGAAGCATGGGAAAAATGCGTATTATGGACAGATATAAGTATAAGTTATAAAGTTGAGATAACTGGTATATTGACATGTGGGGATTATAACATTATCATTGTAACGGAGACAGAGACGGAGGTGAAGGTATGGCTGGACATTCAAAATGGGCTAACATTAAGCACAGGAAGGAAAAGAGCGATGCCCAGAAAGGGAAACTATTTACCAAGATAGGCAGAGAGATAGCGGTTGCCGTTAAACAGGGCGGACCTGATCCCGAATCCAACAGCAAATTAAAGGATGCTATTGCAAAGGCAAAGGCTGCGAATATGCCCAATGACAGTATAATGCGGAGCATAAAAAAGGCAGCGGGAGATGTAGACGGGGAAAATTATGAGCAAATAACATATGAAGGTTACGGGCCTGGCGGTATTGCAGTTATAGTAGAGGCAATGACTGATAACCGTAACAGGACAGCGGGGGATATCAGGCATTTTTTTGACAAATATGGCGGAAATCTGGGTCAAACCGGTTGTGTTTCCTTTATGTTTGATAAAAAGGGTGTCATACTGATTGAAAGAAATGAAGACATAGATGAAGATGAGCTTATGATGGAAGCCATAGAAGCAGGAGCCGAGGATTTTGATCCCCAGGAAGAGTATTTTGAAATTTTAACCGACCCTGCGGATTTTTCTGCTGTCAGGGAAGCCTTGGAGAAAAAAGGTTATACTTTTATTTCCGCGGAGGTGGAAATGGTTCCCAAAACAACCTCCAGGCTAGATAACCCAAAGCATATAGAGCAAATGAATAAACTCATTGACAGCCTGGAAGACCTTGATGACGTGCAAAATGTTTACCATAACTGGGAACAGGATGATTAATCTTATACTGATTTATTAAAACTAAAATCCAGGCAGCCGAAGAAAAAGTAGTGCAATAACGGCTGCCTGGATTTTAATTACTCATTTAGTTAAACAATAGCTTCCTCAGCTTCCTCGTCGGATTTACCATGGTTGGCTAAAACTTATCAATTATATTGCTGGTTCAGTTGTATTGTCACTGGTTCGGTTATATTGTTATTTAGTAGTACCGTAGTTGTTTCCAGTATAAGCTTCAAAAACTTTCTTAACTATATTACCACCGATTCTTCCTGCGTCTCTTGCGGATATATCACCATTGTAACCTTGCTTAAGGTTTACTCCAACTTGGCTTGCTATTTCGTATTTCATGTTTTCAAACGCAGTCTTGCTTCTCCTGTTAGCCATATTAACCCTCCTTTTGCTGTGAATTTTATTACGCTAAATTTTTTATTTAGCGTATTCTTATATTTTGTAGTTTTTTAAATTTTATTACGGGAATTATTGTCAACTAGCAAAAGTTAAATTTAAAAACATTATTCCCTTGCTGGCTCAGCTTCTCTAAACAGAAGAATGATGCAATACAAACCTGACAGCCCAATAATGGTGTATATAATTCTGCTTACCAATGATGTGTTGCTGCCAAATATGTTTGCTACAAGGTCAAAGTTAAAAAGACCAACCAGCAGCCAGTTTAATGCCCCTATTATTACAAGGAAAAGGGCTAATTTATCTAAGGATGTACTACGCATTATCCACATCTCCTTTACAAAAAACTTTATTATTTTTATTTACAGTATTTCCATTAGAAGTTTTAAAAATACATGAAAAAAACTACCGCGCCTTTAGCACTTTAATTTAAATTTAATAAAAGTGCCGTAAAGGCGCGGCTTATCTGAATAACCGCCACGTCCCCCATGGAGGTCGGCGATTAATCCTATGGATTTTTCACTAGCATATTATGAATTAAGTTAAAAAATTGTGATTGCTTGGGCTGTAAATTTATTAGCACCGGTAAGAAAATACCAAAATAGCGTAATAAAGTAACATAGTATTCCTAAAATCATATAATATTATGAGATTATTAAAAAATTATGATAGCAATTATAAATTATAAAGAGATATTTTGAAGAAATGTTAAAGAAATATTTTATGAAATTGGAATAAGAAGCGATAGTAGGCCGGACAAATACGTGGGAAAAATTGTATGGATGACTTACTGCATACAACATATATTGAAGACATATACTACACCTGAAGGGATGTGAAGTTGATGCAGTTTCTTAGTATTGAGGCGAGTAATAAATCTGTTGATAATATATTGAAGTTTTTAACAAAAGAACTTGAACAATTAAATAGCTACAATATCGGTTATTCCATTGATATTGACATAGATAAGAAGGATCAGGACGGAAACGGGGCAATAATATGCAAAATAAATGACAGCGGTGATAACCAGCAGAACAGTAGATTATCAAAACAGGCATTCAGATCTTTAATGCTTAATGTATCAAATGCCCTTGCTGATTATATAATGAAGAATTACGAGGAAAAATTTATAAAAAAAATAATTGACACCAATTATTTTTATTTTAACCAGTTTGAAAGAAAAGGTATTTTAAAAGAGGCTTTTAAAGTTATTAAAAATGAGGATAAAACATTTTTAAACACCCTTCTTCAAATAAGAAGGCGGAACATTATAGTAAAAAAGCTAATGGATTACTTTGATAACTCAAATACCATAATATTGGACGGATTTATAAACTTCAGGCTTAAGGAATATATCAAGGACCTGGAAGAGATTGTGCAAAAAGCGGTTGACAACTTTCTAATGGAAAAAGAATACAGGGAATTTATAAACCTGTTAAAATATTTTGTAGAGATACAGGAACCAAAATTCTATAATGTTCATGTTATTGTTGGTGAAAACGGTAGTTATACCCTGCTTGACGAAAAAATGCGGGAAATTACGAATGAATGTGTAAAGGAGTATATAAACGAGATCTCGGAAGAAGAAATCAATTATGATGATTTGCTAGTAAGCTCTCTGATTACTTTGGCACCCAGAAAGGTCACGATTCACAGTGTAAGATATTTCAAAAACAAAGAGTTGCTGGAAACAATAAAGAACGTTTTCTACAACAATGTAATTATATGTGACGGTTGCTGCATATGCCAGGTAAATACCAAGGCAAAAAAGGAAAAATGATATGGTAATATTATATTGACAGGGTGTTTAATATATATATAATAAATATATAATAAAATCATCTATGAAAATAACTATAGCAAGCTGTTTTTATGCTAAAAACAGCTTAAATTTATTTAAGTAGTAACTGGAGGTAATTAATTGCGAGTAGTAGGGTTTATCGGACCAAGCGGCACCGGCAAAAGCCACAGAGCCCTGTCAGTGGCACAAAGCAAAGGTATTGAGTACATAATTGACGACGGACTCCTAATCAAGGGGAATAAAATAGTTTCCGGTATATCTGCAAAAAAGGAAAGTACAAAGGTAGGCTCCATAAAAAGGGCGTTATTTGTATATGATGACCATCGGGAGGAAATGAAAAAGGCATTGGAAATCCACAAACCAGAGGCCATACTGATACTTGGCACATCAGACAGGATGGTGGAAAGCATTGCCGAACAACTTGGCCTTCCTCCTGTAAGTGAAAAAGTCTATATAAACGAAGTGGCAAATGAAGAGGAGATAAAACGGGCATTATCAATAAGGAATAAAGAGGGAAAGCATGTTATCCCTGTGCCTACTTTTGAAATAAAAAAGGACTTTTCGGGGTATTTCCTTGATCCTTTGCAGATATTCAGGAGAAAGGGTAAGGGAAAACTCCAGTTAATTGCGGAAAAATCAATAGTAAGGCCTACTTTCAGCTATATGGGGAAATACACCATTTCAGATTATGCAATTTACCAGATAGCAGATCATGTGGCATCGAATATTCCCGGAATAAGCAGGATTTCAAGATTTAAAATGGAAAACGGACAGGACGGGGTTACCATCGATATGGATGTGATATTCAAATACGGGTATCCCATAAATACGTTATTGAATGATTTGAGGAAAAAGGTAAGAAATGAAATAGAGAAACTTACCGGGCTTAATATCAAAAGGATGAATATATACGTCAAAAGCCTTGTGGTTCCCGATAAGTTCCTGAAATAATTAAATTTATTAAATGGTATTTCATTAATCACTTTAAATTGCAATACCCTACCAGTTTTTGAATGCTTCTTGGAACCGCATCCTTGGAATTTCCCCAGGGAGCGTCGGCGTTTCTGTAATCGAATTTTTCGGTAAACCAGTGAACTTCTTTTTGTATTCTTTCCAGGTTTTCCAGTTCAATTTTAACTAAATTGTTTACAAACTCGGGGACATGTTTTGAATCTAAGTATTTTTTTGCGCCCTCCAGTAAAGTGCGGAAGTGTTTCAGGCAAAACCCTTTCTTGCTGTTAAACAAATCCCTGAACTCGTTCTCTTTTAACCAAAGATAGAATACTACGTCTATGTACCTTTCCATTGTATAATTCATTTTATCGCATATAAAGCATTTGTTTTCAAGGTCGGTAAGATATTGCACCAGGGAATCGGTATAAATGTCGCCGGCTGATTTTTTTCCGGACAGCTTGCTCTGAATGCTTTTTATCAGGGAGGATGGATTAAGATTTCCGTCGCCCTGTCCCCAGGCTCCATAATACTTCTGCCTCAGCTTTTTGTTTTGCTCATTTAAATGAGTATCAATTATTAAACCTAACCCAAGCCGGTTTTCCTGCTTATTAAAAAGAAGTTCAAAGTGCCTACGACAGAATCCTTTATCATTTGTTTCTATTCTGCAGTCAGGTTCCATAAGTGAGGGACCCAGGACATAATCAACATATTGATCCTCAAGTTTTTTTTCAAGCAGGCAAATCGGACATTCACTTTCTTCTTTAAAGGCATCCATTACGGGTATTGTATAAATTTGCTCTTTCATAAATCCTTTTCTCCCCCTGCAGCTTTGTCTATTTACCTATACTTATATTAAAATATATTTTAACACAAATTATAATAATTGTGGTAGAAATATGGGTAATATATAAAAGTATCAAAACACATATTAGAATACATAATAGAAAATTCATTTGGGAAAATTTATCTTTGAATGTCGCATAAGAGGTGCATGGAGATATGGAATATAAAGAATACAAGGGATACCGTATATTTGAAAAAGAAAACGGCATTATTATTGAGAATGTAAAGGATTTTAACCTGGTTCATACTTTTGAATGCGGACAGTGTTTTCGCTGGACAAGGGAAAGTAACGGCAGCTTTACAGGTGTTGTAAGGGATAAGGCGGTAAATGTTCTCCTGGAAGGGGAAAATCTTATTATTGAAAATGCAACCTTTAATGATTTTATTGACCTTTGGTATGATTATTTTGACCTGGGAAGGGATTATTCTGAAATAAAAAGGGTTCTTTCCCGGAAGGATGAAATAATGAGAAAAGCTATTGATTTTGGCTACGGGATAAGAATATTAAGGCAGGATTTCTGGGAAACTCTTATTTCTTTCATTATCTCAGCAAATAACAGAATTCCCATGATAAAGAAAACGGTTGAGCAGATGTCCAGAAAGTTTGGGAAAGAAATAGAATTCAACGGTAAAACCTATTATACTTTTCCAAGTGTGGAAAAACTGGCAGAGGAATGTATTGAATCCCTTCAGGTATGCGGTGGGGGATTCAGGTGTAAGTATATTTCGGAAACGGCAAAAATGGTTAGGAACGGGGAAATTGATTTATCCCTTTTATATGTTCTTGATAGAAACGGAGCGAGAAAAACCCTGGAAAAACTTCCGGGTGTGGGACCTAAAGTTGCGGATTGCACTTTACTCTACAGTGGGATAAAATACGATGTTTTCCCAACCGATGTATGGGTAAAGAGGGTCATGGAAGAGCTGTATTTCCACAGGACTGCGTCCCTCACTGAAATACAGAAATTTGCATCCGATTATTTTTCCGAGTTGGCAGGTTTTGCACAGCAATATTTGTTCTACTATGCTAGAGAGAACAGGATTGGGACAAACTGAATTTTAACTTTTTAGATTTTTGGAGTATAATAGAGTATGGTTGCAAAATATAGAGTATGAGCTTTATAATCGGCTTTAAAATTTGTTGTTAAGCATATCTCATGATGTTATAATTAATTTGCAACGAGGAACACTGAAAGCAATAGAATATAAATAGAGATAGATTTATAATAATTATTGCATTTCATGATATAATATATAATAAGCATTGAAAATTGATAAGTATATAGGCATATATGTGATCTATAAAACAGCTATATAAATTCCTGAAATGAGCGGATGAACCTATAATTTTGAACCTACGGCGAAAAAAAGGGAGTCTGCGTTTACAGGTGGATGCCAGGCCTCAACTTAATTCCGGCACCTATCATAGAACAGGTGAAACGGCGGGGGAAGGTTGAAGCCTGTAATAGGACACCCACCTAGCGGGAGCTAGGTGTCAAAATATAGGGGAACGCCATTTTGGGGTTTCTATGACAAGAAAAGCCTACTTTTAAAGTGGGCTTTTCTTGTCTTTTAATTTTAATTATTTTTTTAATATTTTTATTTTTTTGAATATTTTTTTGGAGCAAGATATCTTATTAGCCTGACCTTCTTTGCTACGGGCTTATTAAAACTGCCGACGTTTTCCTGACCGGTTTTATAACTTATATTCCCGGTAATTCTGTAATCGGGTTTTTCTTGGGTTTTCATAATACTTGTCGTTGCAAGGTTAAAGTCATTTTTCAGCTGCCTTAACTCATTTTCCAGCAGCTGTATTTCTATTTTAAGTTTTTCATATTGCCTGGACATGCTGTCATACCGATACATCAGTTCTCTTACCTGGTTTTTTAGAATTCCGTTAGCTTCTAGTAAATTATCTACATAACTTTTTAAGGTTTTATAGGAGTTTACAAACATGTCTTTAAAGTTATCATCCGTTATGTCATGACCGTTGCCTGAGAATTCCTGGTAGAAAGCAAGTCTAAGCCCGTTGGAAAAAACCCCGGGTATTTCCCTTATTGCAATCCTGTTTTGCTCATAAGGTATATTGGTATTGTATGAGAAGCAGAAAAGCTGTTTCCCGGCAGCAAAGTTATATCTTGCCGCTTTTCTCCATATATTACTTTTATTTATTAAGCCGCTATAATATATGATGTTATTTCTGACCCAGTAAATAATTAACGTGCTGTCTACGGCCAGAATTGAAGAGTTCTCAAATGGGTATACGGAAGAATGTATTACCGTTTCATCAGACCACATGTCGCTGTTGGATGGTTTGTTCCTGTAGATTAATTCATAATTTTTGCTATCGGCGGACTGCTTTTGGTAGCATATATGTATTGTGTTGGAAGCATCAACTATGGCCGATATGAAATCATAATTATGGATGTCGCTAACTGCCGGCTCATTGCCTGCAGGGCCTGTTAACGGGACAAAATCGCTCCAGCCGTTATTTTCAGCCTGCCTTGACAATGTAAGTATCCTGTAGCCAAGCCCGGAATTCCTGGAACCGCAGGGGCGGTAAAATACATACAAATTTCCTGATTTATCTGATATTGCAGTATATGGTATGTTGCAATTGGAAACATAATCTATTGCCGAAGGTTTTTCAGCAATCCCGTTTGCAAGTACCTGATAAGTGAGAATTACGTTATTGTTATAGTGAAGGGTATAAAGAAAGTGTACCTTGTCTTTTCTGGGAAGAAGAAATAAATGCTTGTTATACGGCGACGGGGACTTGCTGTTTAATACCGGCAGCGAAATTATGGGAGTTCCGTTAAGTTTTGAATAAAATATATTTCCATGAAGGTCCTGGTAAACAAGGTGTAAATATTCATCACTGTCCATTGCAACATAAAAATGATGATAGGCCTTTTTTACGACCGAAACGGGTTCTGTCCAGGTATTTCGCTTTGTAAGAATAGAATAGCAAATACCGGCCGTTGAATCGAAGAAAAGTCTCCGGATTTTGCCTGAAAACAGCTTGAATATATATTGTTTATTATTATGGCTGTACAATTGCAATCACCCTCGAAAATGATTAATCATATCATGATATAAAGGGTACAAAAAGTCCAGACTGCACTATAAATTACCTATTTTATATATATGCGGGATAGATTTAAATTATATGTTTGAATGTAAATAATTCGGCAAAAGTAATCACCAAATAAAAATATAAACATATTATGAAAATGAGAAATGAAATTATATTTTATTTAAATAAAGGAGGAGTTTGGATGAGTTACGACAACAATGAAGAAGTAGTTGCAGGAGCAATAAGTGAAAGAGACTTTGGAAAAGCCAGGGAAGCTGTTTGCGTACAGGTAGAAAAGGTGTATGACTCTTGTAAACAAAAAGACTGCATTGAAAATGCCAAGGTATTATTTGCCCGCAGTGATTATGTGCAAAGGGTAATAAACAGGGCTATAAACGTAAAATGCAGAAGGGCTGAAGTGGCGGATGTGTATATTGATGTGGAACCGGTACCGTTTAAACGTGGCTTTTACAGCGTTGACTTAAAATTCTTTATCAAGGTAACCCTTGACTTCTTTGTACCGAGAGATTCGGTAGGAACCAAGATTATCACTATACCGGGAGTAGTTCTGTTTGATAAAAAAGTTATACTTTTCGGTTCTGAAGGAAACGTAAAAATATTCAAATCACATTTTGTGGAACAAGGTATTGATGTGCCTATCAAATCTTCACTTCAGCAGGATAATTTGCCTGTAGCGGTGGTAGAAGTTGCTGAGCCCATTTGCCTTGGCGCAAAGATACAGGATTTGTTTGATAAACTCTTTGAAGAAAATAACAGTGCAGACTGCTGTCCGAGAGGAATTGTGGAATCCCTTGAGATGGAGACCGAAACAGATGATGAAATCTTCAATGAAGAGTCTATTGGAGACAGGAACATACCTTTCCGCAGAGTAGTTGCAAGCATCGGATTATTCTCTATTGTAAAACTAATAAGAAATGTACAGCTGCTTATTCCTTCATTCAGCTTCTGTGTACCTAAGAAGAAATGTATTGCCGCTACTGAAGATAATCCTTGCGAATTATTTGACACTATTAGTTTTCCTGTTGATGAATTCTTCCCGCCTCAAAAGCATGAATTCCCCGGTGCGGAAGCACAAGAGAGGGCAATGCTGGAAGCGGCTGAGGAAGAAGAATAACGAAAAAAATGTAAAGAAAAACAAGGTCTCCGGAAATTCCCGGAGGCCTTGTCTTTAATCTGCCTCTTTTCGGAACTTTTTCTGATTTTAATTATATATTTTACATTGACTTGCCTGGTACTATCAAGTCCACCAAGCCGTATACCAGGGCTCCTATTAGTGCACCCCACCAGGTGACGTTATACCCTGCAACAAAAAATTGTGTTACATATATAATTATAGCTGCAAGAATAAAACCTGTTACTCCTCTTCCAAAGGGTGTTGCGCTTACGCCAAGCAGTTTAAGTGCGATATAATCAAGGGCTGCAAGGATTACGGCACCCAGTATAAGTGACCATATACCGGTTATTGTAAAGCCCGGTGTAAGAGCAGCTGTAATGCCAAGAACTATAGCCCCTACGATTAGTCGTATTATAAAATGAGTTATGTCGAAGGTTTCTTTCCTTGCATTTTCATATTGATTATCCAAATTAACCACGTCCTTTCTATATTGGGCTTAATACTAGTATTTATAGATAGATAAAGATTTATACATTAAATTGGGATTCATTTTATGAGGGTTTAAGATAAATTGCACGGTTTAAATCCTGCATAAATGGTGGTAGAATAAAATTAATATATATTTATATAAAAAATATATAACAAAGATGGCATCAAATTCATAAATTGAAATAAATTATATAACAAATTATGAAAGAGAATTAATGCCGTAAACATTAATTAATATAAGGAAAATTGAAAATAAAGAGGAAAGGAGAACTGTATGTTTTTTAAGGATTTATTCCAGGATGCTAGGTCAATTGCCGAAAGGGATCCGGCAGCAAAAAGCGTTATAGAAGTAATACTGTTGTACCCGGGTTTTCATGCAATATTTTTTCACAGAATCGCTCACTGGTTTTATAAAAAGAAAATGTTTTTCATTGCCAGGTTTATCTCCCAGTTGAGCAGGTTTTTAACCGGAATAGAAATACATCCGGGGGCCAAAATCGGAAGAGGTCTTTTTATTGACCACGGTATGGGGGTTGTAATAGGAGAAACGGCAGAAATCGGGGATAATTGCACCATTTATCACGGTGTTACGCTTGGGGGTACCGGCAAAGATAAGGGAAAAAGGCATCCCACAATAGGAAACAATGTTTTGATAAGTACGGGAGCTAAGGTGCTTGGGCCTTTTAAAGTCGGTGATAATTCCAAGATCGGGGCAAATGCGGTTGTTCTGAATGAAGTTGAGCCAAATACTACCGTCGTCGGGGTTCCGGGAAGAACGGTAAAGAGAGGCGATGTTAAGGTAGCGCCTTCCATAGAACTGGACCAGATACATATACCTGATCCCGTGGCACAGGAGTTGTGCAAGCTCAAAGTAAGGATTGCACGGTTGGAAGAAGCCTTGGCAAAGTTAGAGAGTGAAAAGAATCAGTCATAAAATAAATAAGGATTGGTTTTGCTTTTTTGTTAATGTTATAATGTTAAATAAGAAATTCAATAATATTTATTATTAATAATAGTGTTTAATATTAATAACTAAATTAAATAAATTAATAAATAATACTAAGTTAAAGTAAAAAGGGAGAGAGATATGAAAATATATAATACTTTAACCAGAAAAAAAGAGGAACTTCAGCCCATTAATGATAATTTGGTAAAAATATATTCATGTGGTCCTACTGTATATAACTATGCCCATATAGGAAACCTGAGGACCTATGTGTTTATGGATATTTTAAGAAGAGTACTCCAGTACGAAGGATATAAGCTAAAACATGTGATGAACATAACTGATGTGGGACACTTGGTATCCGATGCGGATGAGGGAGAAGACAAAATGGTAAAATCCGCGAGGGAACAACAGAAATCGCCCTGGGAAATTGCCGAGTATTATACCAAGGTCTTTTTTGAAGATATAAAAGCATTGAATATACAAAAGCCTGAAATAATACCTAAAGCTACGGAACATATACAGGAAATGATAGAATTCGTCCAGGCTCTTGTGGAAAAAGGTTACGGGTATGAAACCAGTGACGGCATATATTTTGATATCTCGAAGTTTGAAGGTTACGGCAAACTTTCGGGCATAAACCTGGAGGAACAAATTGCCGGGGCGAGGGTGGAGGTAAACGAAGAGAAGAGAAATCCTGCCGATTTTGCGCTGTGGAAGAAAGCGCCTAAAAACCACATAATGCAATGGCCAAGCCCATGGGGCATGGGTTATCCGGGATGGCATATCGAATGTTCGGCCATGTCAAGGAAATACCTGGGGGATTCTTTTGATATTCATACAGGTGGAGTGGACCATATCCCGATTCACCATGAAAATGAAATAGCTCAAACGGAAGCCCTCCTTGGAAGGCCTTCTGTTAAGTATTGGATGCACGGGGAGTTCCTACTGGTGGATAACGGTAAAATGTCAAAAAGCCTTGGCAACACATACACAATAGCTGATTTAAAAGCCAGAGGGTTTAAACCTCTTGCCTTCAGGTATTTTTGCTTGAATGCCCATTACCGAAACAAACTGAATTTTACATGGGATGCCATGAAAGCGGCCCAGGTATCCTATGAAAGGCTGCTGAGCGGGGCACTGGCCCATAAAAATGCAGGTTACAGAAAGGATGCAGTATCTGCCGAATTGATAGATGCTTTTAAGAAGGATTTTGAGGAAGCAATTACGGATGACTTAAACATACCGAAGGCCATGGGTGTGGTATGGAATGTTATTAGGCACGAGGAAAAGTGCAGGGAGTTGTTTGATTTGCTGGTTAAGTTTGATCAAATCCTGGGTCTGGATATCGAAAAGGCGGAAGAAAGTGCCGATAAATCCGATGAATTGGAAATAAGCCAGGAAATAAAAGAACTTATTGAACGCAGGCAGCAGGCCAGAAAGGAAAAGAACTGGAAACTTGCGGACGAGATAAGGGATAAGCTAAAGGAAATGGGTATACAGCTGGAGGATACACCGCAGGGAGTTCGTGTTAAAAGGATAAGTAAAAATGAATAAAAGAGGATGATAGATGGGGTTATGGCTGAAGAAAATGTAAACCGGGTTGAAGAATTGTCAAAAAAAATATTTGGGGAGATTAATTTTAAAGGACAGGATATAAGGGAGTATTCTCCCGTGGTTCTTGCATACTTGGGGGATGCCGTGTATGAACTTTTTATACGAACCATGGTAGTATCAAAGGGAAACGCGCCCGTTTATAAATTGCACATGGATTCGGTCAGATATGTAAAAGCGAAAGCTCAATCGGATACCATTCACAATATAATGGACAGGCTTACCCCTGAAGAGCAGGAAATTGTAAGAAGGGGAAGAAATGCAAAGCTGAATACCGTGCCTAAAAATGCTGATATAATTGAGTATAAGTATTCTACGGGCTTTGAATCACTGCTTGGATATCTTTACCTCAAGCAGGATTATAGCCGTTTGACTGAGATTCTGAAAATGTGTATATAAAGTGTATGAAGAATAATATAGTGAGTTATATATTGAGTTGTATATTTAAATGTATATAAAAAATATGTATGAGTATATTATGAGCAGAATAAGCAGTATATCATGAATAGTATATGAGGGTAGAGGATACAAAAGATGTATAAGGATTTTGATGATACGAATATGAAAACTAATAGCGATACTTTTGAAGGCAACGATACCCTGGAGGGCAGAAATCCTGTAATTGAAGCCATTAGGTCAGGAAGGAACATAAATAAAATATTAATTGCCAGGGGAAAGAAAGAGGGAGCAATTAAACAGATAATAGCACTTGCCAAAGAAAAAGGTATAGTTGTGCAGGAAGTAGACAGGGCAAAACTTGACAGTATTTCAATTACCGGGGCCCATCAGGGAGTAATTGCATATGTTTCGGTAAAAGAATATGTCGATGTGGATGATATACTTGAAATCGCCGCCTCAAGAAGAGAAGACCCGTTTATTTTAATATTGGACGAGATAACTGATACACAGAACCTGGGAGCGATACTGCGAACAGCAGATGCCACAGGTGTGCATGGGATAATCATACCCAAACGTAGGGCCGCCGGACTCACGGCCGCGGTTGCAAAAGCTTCTGCGGGTGCTGTTGAGTATGTCCCTGTTGCAAGGGTTACAAATATAACTCAGACAATTGAATATCTGAAAACAAGAAATATATGGGTTGTAGGTACTGATTCCAGGGGAGATAAATCCTATCTTGAGAGTGATTTAAAAGGTCCTATTGCGATTGTTATAGGAAGCGAAGGGAAAGGAATGGGAAGGCTTGTTGCGGAAAGCTGTGATTTTGTTGTAAATATACCCATGAAGGGACATGTTAATTCCTTAAACTCTTCTGTTGCGGCAGCATTGATGATGTACGAAGTATTAAGACAGAGAAAAGGGTAAGGAATGCGTTTAGATGGAGTATTTATTGGTGGACGGATATAATGTTATTAATGCTTGGAAGGATATATTTGACCTTGAGAATGAATCTCTTGAGGAATGCAGGGAAAAATTGCTTACTATGCTGTCCAACTACGAGGGTTATAAAAAAATAAAAATTATAGCCGTGTTTGATGCCCATATGGTAAAAGAGGCACATGAGAAGGAAGAAGAGTTTGATAATATTATTGTAGTATATACGGGAAAGAATGAAACTGCGGACAATTATATAGAAAGATTCGTATATAAAATGGGAAATGAGCACACGGTAAGAGTTGCAACATCAGACTACCTGGAGCAAAGGCTGGTTTTAAAATACGGAGGAATCAGGGTAACGCCGCGGGAATTGAGGGAAGAGATTGAAAGTGTACATAAAAAAATGACAAAAACCTATAGCCAGAGCCAGAAAGTTGAGAAAAATACGATAATGTCGAATATAAAGCCGGAAATAGCGGATATTCTTGAAAGAATAAGACGAAACAATAAGTAAATATATAAATAAATACGGAGGAGAAGTAAAATAAAAAAGTTACAAAAAATTAATAATCAATATAAATGATAACGTAAATATTTGAAATTTATTAGAATTAAATTTATTATAAATAAAAATAATTAATAATTTGAAATGATAAAATAAAATAATATGCGTTAATAATAAGCATTAAATTAAATAACCCTGCGTCATCTGCAGGCCGCAGACGACACAGGGTTATTGCTTTTCTCATTCCACCCTGCTCTGCCTTAATGAAAGCAGTTCGGGGAAATATTGCTTGGCCAGCTGTTCCATTTCGGAATCGCCAATTACTGTTGTCCTGCCGTTTTCATACTCCTGATCTATCCATTCCTTAATTTTGGCGACCCTAGGATCCCTTTTATCGATAGCCTTATCCCCCTTCAAGTTGAAGTAGCCGTTCAGCCATGCTGTAATACCTGCCAGGCCTGAATGTGCATCGACTATAACTACAGGGGGCCTGCCCAGGATTTTTGATGTGTCGAATATGTTATATATTTCTTCATCCTTTAAGAGGCCGTCGGCATGAATACCTGCCCTTGTGGCATTGAAGGCCCTGCCCACAAAAGGTGTTCTCGGCGGTATTTCATAGTTAAGTTCGTTTTCAAAGTATTCTGCAATTTCGGTAATTACCCTTAGATTCATGCCTCCGCTGTTTCCGCGGAGCTGAACATACTCTATGACCATTGCCTCCAAGGGTGTATTTCCTGTCCTTTCTCCTATGCCAAGGAGGGAGGTGTTTACGGCAGAAGCGCCATAGAGCCATGCCGTGGTGGAATTGGTCACAGCACGGTAAAAATCATTGTGCCCGTGCCATTCCAGCCATTCCGAAGGTACTTCGCCGTAATTTATAAGTCCGTATATTATCTGAGGGACACTCCTGGGAAGGGCTACTCCCGGTATACTTACCCCGAGCCCCAGGGTATCACATGCCCTTATTTTTACAGGCATGCCTGCTTTTTTTGATAACTCCATCAATTTGTTGGCAAAGGGAAGGACAAAACCATAGAAATCAGCCCTGGTTATGTCTTCAAAATGGCATCTTGGAATTATACCGGCTTCAAGAGCTGCTTCAACTATTTCAAGGTACTGCTCCATGGCCTGGGTCCTGTTCATTTTTAACTTTTTAAATATATGATAGTCTGAGCATGAAACGAGAATTCCGGTTTCTTTTATACCCATCTCCTTAACCAGTTTGAAATCTTCCTTTTTTGCCCTGATCCAGGCTGTAACCTGGGGATAGTCGTATCCTTTTTCCAGGCATTTTTCAACAGCTTGCCTGTCTACTTTTGAGTACAGGAAAAACTCCGTTTGCCTGATGATTCCGCTTCCGTTGTCCAGCTTATGAAGCAAGTCATAAAGCCTGCATATTTCATCTACCGTGTAGGGAGAGCGGGATTGCTGGCCATCTCTGAATGTGGTATCCGTTATATAAAGGTTTTCAGGTATGTTCATCGGAACTATCCTGTGATTGAACACAAGTCTCGGAACCTCATTATAAGGGTAGATATTTCGGAAAAGATTAGGATCGTCTACATCCCGGAACTGATATTCAATCTCCATCATTTTACTGTATTTATTATATTTTACGTTCATAATAGCCCCCCCATCCTCATTTATTAAATTAATGCCCATGCTATGAAAATAGTTCATATAAAAATAAAAGCGATCATCACTAACCATCAGTGAAAATCGCTTTAAAGGCAATATAAGCTCCTTTCCCTTCAAAGCTTCCGAGGTTAGCTGACGGATTCGGACCGAAAGGATTTTAGCCCTACCGGAAATATTCCGGATTCACCCCAATAGTTGGTTCCCCCGTATCCTGTAATTTAAATTTAACAGGAATTCAGCATTTTAAAATATTTAGTTGTGAAAAATTCGATTATTTATTAAATTATAACACTTCTTAACATATCTGTCAATTAAATTGAATCAAGCAGACAATGATAAGAATTAAAATAAATCAACTATATAAAACAACGAAAGAAAAAGAAGCTGTAACAGAATTCCTTCTATTACAGCTTCCGCTCTATTGGAGCTGATGATGGGAATCGAACCCATTACCCCTTCCTTACCATGGAAGTGCTCTGCCTAGTGAGCTACATCAGCACATCTTTAATGGAGCGGGTGAAGGGAATCGAACCCTCGTACTCAGCTTGGGAAGCTGATATTCTACCATTGAATTACACCCGCAAGCAATTTAAATAAACTGCATCGGATTAATTTACACATATATTTATATCACATTTATATAATTTTGTCTAGAAGTTTATTATTTATTATTTCCTTTTTATTTTGTAATATAATTTATGTTTGCTTTTTCTTCTTCAAAATACTTTTCAAGCTTTCGTTTTACCCTTTGCAAGGCATTATCTATTGATTTAACATGCCTGTCCAGTATGAGGGCGATCTCACTGTAGGATTTTCCTTGAAGGTAAAGTGATAAAACTTTTGCTTCCAATTTACTTAGTATTTCATTCAGTTTCTCTTCTATACCTTCTATTTCTTCGCGGTTTATAATCATTTCTTCCGGGTCAAAAACAGCTTCGCTTTTACTGACAACATCCATCAGGGTCCTGTCCGATTCCTCATCAAAAATTGATTTGTTCAGAGATACATAGGAATTTAAAGGAATGTGTTTTTGCCTTGTTGCAGTTTTAACAGCCGTAATGATCTGCCGTGTGATGCAAAGTTCCGCAAAGCATTTGAATGATGAAAGCTTGTCTCCGTTGAAATCCCTGATTGCCTTGTAAAGACCTATCATGCCTTCCTGGATAATATCTTCTCTATCAGCACCTATCAGGAAATATGTTTTTGCCTTTGCACGGACAAAGTTTTTGTATTTGTGCATGAGATACTCGAGAGCTTTTTCGTTACCTGCCTTTGCTGCTAAAACTGCCTCTTCATCATCCATTACCTTAAAATTTGAATAGTTATTAGAATAATTATTAGAAGAAATTGGCTTAAGCTGTGAATCGGATCTCATGTGATGCCCCCTCATAATTTCCACCATCAGGTACTCTATCTAAACAATAATTATATGATTTAATTACAGATGAAAAAGTAATGGCAATAAAACCGTTATACATAATGCCATTTAAATAATAAATTTACATATTACATTATAGAATAATGGATATTATTATGTCAAGATGTATAATATTTTCATAGTAACATAATTCAATCAAATATGTAAAAAAATATAAATACTGAAGTATATTTTTTTATAGCCGTGAATTGCCTGTGAAACTATGTGGAATAAGATAATTAACTTGATTTTACCAATTTATAAAAGTATAATATTTCTAAGCAACATCAGTCTTCGTTTCAACTAATTACTTTCAAGTTAACAGGAGGATGTTTAAATGTCAAGAAATATAAAGGAGATAATCTCATGCATGACCCTCGAAGAAAAAGCGTCACTGTGCTCAGGGCTTGATAACTGGCATACCAAAAGTATTGAAAGACTTGGGATTCCATCTATTACAATGTCTGACGGTCCGCATGGCCTTCGTAAAGTTGATGTTGATGCGGAAAACGGAGGGCATACAAGCGTTCCGTCTACTTGTTTTCCGACGGCGGTTGGATTGGCTTGTTCCTGGAACCGCAAGCTTCTTGAAAAAGTAGGGGAAACCCTTGGTAAGGAATGCCAGGCTCTGGGTGTTGATATCCTCCTGGGACCGGGGGCTAATATAAAACGTTCGCCTTTATGCGGAAGAAATTTCGAATACTATTCCGAGGACCCGTATTTAGCCTCTGAATTGGCGGCTCAATATATAAAAGGAGTGCAGAGCCAAGGTGTCGGTACTTCTCTTAAACACTATGCAGCCAATAACCAGGAAACAAGAAGGATGACAGTTGATGCAGTAATTGATGAGAGAACCCTTAGGGAAATTTACCTGGCAAGCTTTGAAGGAGCGGTAAAACAATCACAGCCATGGACAGTTATGAGCGCTTATAACAAGGTTAACGGGTATTTCTGTTCGGAGAATAAGTACCTTCTTACCGATATTTTAAAGAATGAGTGGGGGCATGAAGGTTTCGTTGTTTCTGATTGGGGAGCTGTAAACGACAGGGTGGCAGGAATGGAAGCAGGCATGGAGCTTGAAATGCCGTCCAGCGGCGGAGAAAGGGACAAACAGATTGTAGAGGCGGTAAAGCAGGGTAGACTTTCTGAAGAAGTACTTGATATGGCGGTAGAGAGAATTTTGAACATAGTATTTAAAGCGGTGGATAACAGGAAGAAAAGAGAAAACTGCAGTGCTGAAAATAATAAAAACAGAATACCTGATCAAATGGCGGCAGAACATCATCAAATAGCGAGAGAAGTTGCAAGGGAATGCATGGTTCTTTTGAAAAATGAAGGGCAAATCCTGCCCCTTAAGAGGGAAGGAACTATAGCGGTAATCGGAGCTTTTGCAAGGAATCCCCGTTACCAGGGAGGAGGAAGCTCTCATGTAAATCCCACAAGGCTGGATGATATTTATGAAGAAATTAGGAAGGTTTGCGGCAGTGCGAATATCTTGTATGCAGAAGGATATAGGCTGGACAGTGACGAAATTGACGAAAAACTGATTGCAGAAGCCAAAAATATTGCGGCACAGGCCGATGTATGCGTGATATTTGCCGGCTTACCGGAACATTATGAATCGGAGGGTTACGACAGGCAGCACATGAGAATGCCTGAAAACCATAATAGGTTAATTGAAGCTGTGGCAGAAGTAAATCCTGATGTTGTTGTAGTATTGAGTAACGGTGCTCCTGTAGAAATGCCGTGGATTGATAAAGTGAAAGGGATTCTTGAGGCTTATTTGGGCGGGCAAGCTCTGGGAGGTGCTATTGCTGACATTCTCTTTGGCAATGCCAATCCCTGTGGAAAACTTGCAGAAACTTTTCCAATGGAACTCAGTCATAATCCCTCATACCTGAACTTTCCAGGAGAGGAAGACAGGGTGGAATATAGAGAAGGCCTGTTTGTGGGATACAGGTATTATGAAAAAAAGAAAATAAAACCCCTGTTTCCTTTTGGACACGGATTAAGCTACACAGAATTTGAATATGTCGGCATTTCCGTGGACAAAAAGGAAATCACCGATAGGGAAACCGTTAATGTAACCGTAAAAGTAAAAAACAAGGGCAAAATGGCAGGAAAGGAAATTATACAGCTTTATGTAAGAGATACAGAAAGCACAGTAATAAGGCCGGAAAAGGAATTAAAAGGCTTTGAAAAAATCGAACTTCAGCCGGGGGAAGAAAAGGAAGTAAACTTTACACTCGGGAAAAGGGCTTTTGCATATTACAATACAGAATTAAAGGATTGGCATGTTGAAAGCGGAGATTTTGAAATCATGGTGGGTCCATCATCAGCTGAACTTCCTCTCAAAGCAACCGTTAAACTTAAATCAACGGTGGCAATTCACAGGAAATACCACGAAAATTCCACATTTGGGGACATTGCAGCCGATCCTTCCAACAAGGAAGCGGTGGACTGGTTTATGAAACAAATAGGAGAAGCTGACGAAGACACCAAATATGAGGAAGAAAACTTTATGCATGTATTATCAACAATGATGAAATATACTCCTGTCAGGGCGGTGCTTAGTTTCAGGCCCGGTAAGGTAACCCAGGAAATCATAAGACAGTTTCTTGAAAAGCTGAATAACAAACCTAATAACAGACAGTAATTTTATATGCCGGGAATACCGAATTTCTATATGCTGAGAATATATTTCCGAGAATATTGCAATTAAAACAGAATTTTCGTAACATCGGATACCGATTTTATTGTTGCAAAAAGGTACAATTAGACTGAGAAAAGAAGAAGTAGAATTTGAAATGAAAAATTTGAAAGGAATGAAATATATGATAAGGAAAATTGTAAAAATAGATGAAGAGAAGTGCAATGGCTGCGGTTTATGCATAAGTGCCTGCCATGAAGGGGCGCTGCAGCTTGTGGATGGAAAAGCCAAGCTTGTATCCGAATCATACTGTGATGGACTGGGAAATTGCCTGCCACAGTGCCCGGCTGGGGCGATTACATTGGAAGAAAGGGAAGCAGAACCCTTTGATGAATCAATTCTGGATGGCATATGTGGATCAGGTGGGGGAGCATGTGAATCAAGCCATGCATTTGCATGTGAATCAAAGCATGAAATACTGAACTTGGAAAAGGATAAGAATTGTTCAGGCGAGTCAAGCTTGAACCAGTGGCCATGCCAGATCAAGCTGGTGCCTGTTAATGCACCGTACTTTGCAGATGCGGACCTTCTTGTAGCGGCAGATTGCACCGCATATGCATATGCAAATATCCACCGGGATTTTATGAGGAACAGGATTACTTTGATTGGCTGCCCTAAACTTGATAATGAAGACTATTCATTAAAGTTCAAGGAGATTTTCAGTAGGAACAATATTAAGAGCATAACTGTCTTGAGAATGGAAGTGCCGTGCTGCGGAGGAATTGTATATAGCGTAAAAAGAGCTATCGTAGAAAGCGGGAAAATAATACCGTTAAACGTGGTTACTATTTCAATAGATGGCTCGATTATTGGTGTTAATAAGGAATAAAGGGCGGTAAATATTAACATTAGTTGTTTTCGGCTGTTTCAATAGAGCTTAATGGAGCAATGGGAGATGAAAGAAAATTGCTTGGTTTAACCGGAGATGATTATGTTAGATATTCAAGGCAGATAATGCTGGAGGAAATTGGCCCCGAAGGGCAGAAAAAATTGAAGAATTCAAGGGTATTTGTTATAGGTACAGGAGGACTGGCTTCTCCTGTATTGTATTATCTTGCTGCTGCCGGAGTGGGCACCATTACAGTAATTGACAGTGACACTGTTGAGCTGTCAAACCTGAACAGGCAGATAATTCATTCCACATACGATATTGGAAGACCTAAAGTCTTGTCGGTTGAAGAAAAGATAAAAAAGCTTAATCCCTCGGTAAATTTTACAGGATATTATGAAAGGCTTACCCGGCAGAATGCATGTTACATGTTAACCCTGGATAATTGCGATATTGTCGTGGACTGTGTTGACAATCTTGATACGAGATATCTTGTAAATGATGTGTGTTGCAAAAATAAAGTACCTTTTGTAGAAGCAGGAGTCAGGGGATTTGAAGGCTATGTAATGACTGTTGTCCCCGGGAAAACCCCCTGCTTCAGGTGCTTTTATCCCAAAAATGAGGCAAGCTGCGGACAAAAGGCTGAGGTACGGACAAATATCGCAAGCGAAAAAGTTACAGAGGACGGAGAAGCTGCAAAAGAAGGGGTTAAAACGGGGAAGAAGCCCGAAGTATTAGGCGTAACTGCAGCGATTGCCGGCTCAATTGAGGCTGCGGAGGCTATCAAATTTATACTGGGAATCGGAGAATCCCTCTCATCAAATATTCTGATTTTTAACATTCTTAATATGAAATATGAAAAAATATCTTTAAAAAGAAATCCGGTATGCCCGGCTTGCGGTGCTATCGATTAAAATTATTATCATTTTCTCCATTTACAATTTGTAATAATAGCAATATAATATATATAATACATTGTTACTAAATTAACAAAGATTGTTAATTTATTGATATAATTTATTAGTGTGAAAGTATTGCTAATAAAAATGAGCATATGCAATAAATGTTTATGATATTTATTATTTATGTTATGTTATTTCATTTTTCGATTCTTGGTGTTATGTTTTTATAGTTTATTTTGTTCTATTTGTTATTATAAGGGGTGATATTTATGGCGAGGGCCTTGAAAGTGACGGGTATGAACAAATGCATAGGGTGTTTTACATGCATGTTTGTATGTGCGGGAGTTAACCGTCACAACCATTCTCTTTCAAAAAGTGCGATAAGAGTCCGCACCAGCGGTGGACTGCAGGGAAAGTTTGTGAGTATAGTATGCCTTGCATGCAAGGATGAAAGAGCTTGTGCCGAAGCATGTCCTTCAGGGGCCTTGGAAAAAAGGCCTGGCGGTGGAGTAATATTTAAATTCGAAAAATGCATAGGATGCAGAAAGTGCGAGGCTGCATGCATAGTAGGTGCAGTCCATTTTGATGAAGACGAAAACAAACCGATTATTTGCAAGCACTGCGGTGTTTGCGCAAGATTCTGTCCCCATGATTGTCTGGAAATGGAGGAGAGACCTGATGATTTATGAGAAATATATAAGAGTTTTGTATATTGATTTGACAACCAGAAAAATTAGAGTTGAACACAGAGAAGATCTCTATAGCTATCTTGGAGGTGTCGGAGTTGCTTCCAAACTTTTAGAGGAAAATATTAAACCCGGCTTGGATGTTTTGGACCCCGAACAGCCTATAATATTTGCCATAGGAGCGGCATCCACGATTTTTCCGGTAATCACGAAGACAGTGGCAATGTTCTGGTCACCGCTGACCGGTGAATTGGGTGAAAGCTATGCAGGCGGCAGAATGGCCATGACATTGTTCCTGGCCGGTTATGATGCGGTTGTTATTACCGGAAAATCCGATAAGCCGATTTACATTGCAATAAGCCGGAATAATGTGGAGTTCAAGGATGCGCGGGCCCTCTGGGGCATGGATTCCGATGAAGTAGGCAGAGTTATAAGGGAAAGGGAACCGGGCGGAGGAAAAAGAAGCATAATCCGCATAGGTCCTGCAGGTGAAAATCTGGTTAAATATGCCAGTGTATGTGTGGATACTTACAGGCATTTTGGAAGGCTGGGCCTTGGAGCCGTAATGGGAAGCAAGAAGCTGAAAGCTATTTCCATTGTCGGTGACAGGAATGTGCCCATAAAGAACTTTAAGGAATATTTTAAGGTTTACCAGGAGATATACAAAAGGGTAACTGATACCGAGATTATGTCCAAGTACCATGATGCCGGAACCCCTATTAATATAGAACCGTTGAATGCTGCCGGAGCTCTTCCCACAAAGAATTTAAGGCAGAATGTTTTTGAACATGGCGACAAAATATCAGGAGAGGCATTTGCACGTCAAAACCTTGTGAGAAAAATGGCTTGTACCGGCTGTCCTGTGGGCTGCATACACATAGGGCAATTCAGAAGGGAATTTGACAAGGGACATGAATATGAAGCTGTCAGCGTAAGCTATGACTACGAGCTTTTATTTGCCTTGGGAAGCTTCATTGGTGTTAAATCCTCGGATGAAGTTCTTGAGCTTATAGAAATTGTGGAGCACATGGGACTTGATGCCATGTCAACAGGGGTTGTCCTTGGATGGGCCACAGAGGCCTTGGCCAAAAACCTTATAACCCAGGAGCAGACAATAGTGCCCCTTGCCTTTGGAAATACCAAGGCATATATTGAAGCAATAAAACACATAGCCATGAAAACAAATGATTTTTATGCAATCCTTGCAGAAGGGGCTGACAAGGCTTCGGATGTATATGGCGGTAAGGATTTTGCCATGACTTTTGCCAAAAACGAGATGGCAGGTTACCATACCGGATACGGTCAGGTGGTTGGCCAGACAGTGGGAGCAAGACATTCCCACCTCTGCAACGGAGGATATTCCATAGACCAATCCATGAAGGAATTTGACAAGGAAAAACTGGTCAATGCTTTATTTAATGAGGAGAAAGAAAGATGCATGCTCAATTCCCTAATTATATGCCTGTTTGCCAGGAAGGTATATGACAGGAAAACAATTTTGGCGGTCCTTAATTCTATAGGTTATGACATAACCGATGAAGAGCTTACGGCATTAGGGGAGAGGATTTACAGGACCAAGCTCAGGATAAAGCAAATGATGGGCTTTGACCCGAAGAGCGTAAAATTGCCGAAGAGGCTTTTTGAAACACCCAGCATGTCGGGTAAGCTTGATGAACAAGTTACTTACGAGCTAATTGATATGTATTATAAGAAGGTTGAAGAATTGATGGCGAAAGCGGATTAAGAGAAAATATGCAAGGTGACAATGAACAGGGTTAGAACGAATGGACGGGATTAGGATTAGAGTGAAAGAACAGGATTAGAATAATACTGAAAGGAATTAATGTTACCAGAAGGAGGATAAGAATATTTCTGCAGGCGGGAGTGATTTAGTAAATGAAGGTGAGGATAGAGGTTTCCAGTTCCCTGAAAAGGTATACCAAGGGGAAAACCTGCTATGAACTTGATGTTGAACAGGGGACAAAAGCAATTGATGCCATAAAGAAACTGGGAATACCGGAGGAGGAAGTCGGTATTATTTCCGTTAATGGGGTAAAGGCAGAGGAAGATTATATTATAAATGAAAATGACAAGATAAACGTTTTCCCGGTAATCATAGGGGGATAATCATAGAGGATAAACTTTAATTACCTGGCACATTCTCCTCCTTCGCCCCTTAGTATTTCGACAGCATGAGGAAGGACAGGCATGACAATCGTAAGGCATTCCCTGACTCCTTTAGGGCTTCCGGGCAGGTTTATTATAAGGGTTTTTTTACGAATGCCGGCTATAGCCCGTGACAGCATGGCCTTTGGAGTAATTTCAAGGCTTTTTGCCCTTATGGCCTCAGGAATTCCGGGAACCAGCCTGTCAATTACATCCATGGTTGCTTCAGGGGTTATGTCCCTTGGGGAGAAACCGGTGCCGCCTGTTGTAAATATAATATCAAGACCAAGATCATCAGACATTCTGATGAGGTGTGATGATATTTCGTTACGTTCATCGGGAACTATTACGTAATCAACTACCTCGGCATCAATTTGCTTAACAAGCTCCCGGATGACGTTTGCGCTTTCGTCTGTTCTTTCTCCTCGGAAACCTTTATCACTTGCGGTAAGAATCCCAATTTTAATCAATGAAAATCCTCCTTACATAATTGCGTTTTTAATTATTGCTGTGTTGATAATTAAGCTTAAACTATTGTACCACACAATAGGGTACTTTTGAAATAATACTTTAAATTAAAAACAGACAAAAATCTGGTTAAAAGGAGGAGAGGAATATGAAGAAAATCAAAAGCATTAAAAACAGCTATATCATGCTGCTTGTAGTTGTATTAATTTTTGCAATGCTTACAGCAGCATGCAGCAGCAATCAAAGCGGAAATGTAAAGGAAAATCAAAATGCAAATGTAAATAATAATGCAAGTGGAAGCGAAAATTCAAATGCAAATGAAAATGAAGGGGAAAAGGAAAATAAGACCATTGTGCTTGCAACTACCACAAGCGTAAATGATTCAGGCCTTCTGAGATACCTTCAGCCGGAGCTGGAAAAGGATACAGGCATTCAGCTTAAAATTGTGGCCCAGGGAACTGGACAGGCTATAAAAACTGCGGAAAACGGTGATGCGGATGTCCTTTTTGTACATGATAAGCAGTCCGAGGAGAAATTTGTTTCCGAAGGGCATGGTGTGGAAAGAATAGAAATAATGTATAATTACTTTGTAATTGTTGGACCTAAGGATGACCCTGCAGGAATTAAGGATATGGAAGAGAAGAACGCGGCGAAGGCCCTGAAAAAAATAATGGAGGCCGGCGCACTTTTTGTATCAAGGGGAGACGAGTCAGGAACCCATAAAAAGGAAAAATCCTTGTGGAGTTCCGAAGGTATTGAACCGTCCGGTAGCTGGTATATATCAGCAGGAAAAGGCATGGGGGATGTGCTGCTTATGGCTGATGAACTGCAAGCCTATGCTCTTACAGATAAGGGAACCTATCTCTCCATGAAGGACAAGCTGGATCTTGAGATAGTGCTGGAAAGCGCTGAAGACCTCAAGAACCAGTATACGGTAATTGCAGTGAATCCGGAAAAGCACCCGGGTATAAATAAGGAAGGCGCTGATAAATTTATTCAATGGATAACTTCCGAAAAAGCACTTAAGATGATTGATGAATATGGTGTGGAAGAATATGGCGAAAACCTGTTTTATGTAAACTATCAGGGCAGGTAATAAATCTGTTGCAGGCAACGAATCGGAGCGGCATTGAATCAAATGCCGGAATACGATGCTTATTAAAGGTTCTTTTTGAAGGTTGAAGGTGGGAGCTGAAATAAATTGAACGACTTGGTAAAAAGTTTTTATGAGGCATGGAATTTAATATTTTCATTTGACCCGGAGATTTACGGAATAATTCTTCTTACCCTAAAAGTAACTTTACTAAGTTCAGGTATCGCAGCATTGCTGGGCGTACCGGCAGGGATAATAGTAGGCAGCCGGAACTTTTTCGGGAAAGGTCTTATAGTCAGGCTTGTCCATACATTTATGGGGCTCCCGCCTGTTGTGGCAGGCCTTGTGACATATATTTTCCTATCCAGGAAAGGACCCCTCGGGAGCCTTAACCTGCTGTTTACTCCGACAGCCATGGTAATAGCGCAAATGCTTATAGTGTTCCCGATTATAATGGGCCTTTCTATTTCGGCCGTAAAACTTAAATACAAGGTTGTGGAAGAAACATGCATGGGGCTGGGGCTGAGCAGGGTTCATACCCTCAGGCTCCTTCTCCATGAATGCAGGTATCCTATACTGTCAGCAGTACTGGCAGGTTATGGGAGGGCCATTGCGGAAGTTGGTGCTGTAATGCTGGTAGGAGGTAATATACAGTACCATACAAGGGTTATTACCACCGCAATTATGCTTGAAACAGGGAAAGGAAATTATGACAAGGCGCTGGCCCTGGGAATAGTCCTTATTACAATGTCTTTTATTATTAATGCAATCATGTACCGGATACAAGAGGAAAAAAGAGAGTAAAACAGATAAATAGATAATAGAGATAATATAGAGATAATAAAGTAATAAAATAGATATTATAGATATTTGGGAGATAATCAGGGGATCATAATGGACGTATTATTAGAAAATATAACCAAATCCTATAAAGGCAGAACTGTCTTGGATATACCAAGGCTTGAGTTTAAAAGGGGAAAGATATATTCAATACTGGGACCCAATGGATCAGGTAAAACCACGTTGTTAAGAATCATTTTCAACATTGAGAAAGCTGATTCCGGAACGGTCTCTTTTCCAGGAAACTCTGCAAAACCGGTGGCAGGAGAAATGGCCTTTTTGCTTCAAATGCCGTATCTCTTTGATTTAAGTGTGCTGGATAATGTTATGCTCGGCATCTGCAGCAGCCGCCGCAGCTTCAGAAAGAACGACAAAAGGGCGGGTGGTGCGGAAATAAGGGGCGATGCTAAAATGATGGCACTGGAAGCCCTTGATAGGGTTGGATTGAAGGATTTTGCCAATGCAAGGGCTGTTACTCTTTCCGGAGGTGAAGCCCAAAAGGTTGCACTGGCAAGAACCTTTGTCAGCCCGAGGAAGCTGGTTTTACTGGATGAACCGACAGCGTCCGTTGATATATCAAGTATAAAAATGATAGAGGATTATATAAAAGAAGTTAACATGAAACATAAAACCACAATAATACTTACTACGCACAACCCCTTTCATGCAAGGAGAATTGCCGATGAAGCCATAATCCTGTGGAAAGGCCGCGTTATTGAAAGGGGTAAGCCTGATAAAATCCTGACGTCGCCTGAGAAGGAAGAAACCAAGCAGTTCCTTGAGAACTGGGAAATCAGGAACAGGTAGACCTGTGAGACCAGCAGGTCGTAGTTTAACCGGGATGAGTTTATAATAATGAATGGTTGGATTTACAGTAATGAGTAATTGGAGTGGAAGGTACGAATGCTGGAAGTAAAAAGTGTAGATGAAGTAATGCAAATTATAAGGGAGAATTTCCGTGATATCTATGGCCAGAAAGAGGTTATAAATATCCGGGAAGCTGCTGGCCGCATTGCTGCGGAGGATATTGCTTCGGAGGAGGATATTCCCGGGTTTAACCGTTCCATGGTGGATGGATATGCGGTAATTTCCGGTGATACGTTCGGGGCATCCGACTCTCTGCCTGCACAGCTTCAACTTGCAGGAGAAGTAAAAATGGGGGAAAAGCCGGACCTTGAATTAAGCAGGGGAATTACAGCATATATACCCACTGGAGGGGAACTTCCGCGGAACTCGGATGCGGTGGTTATGATTGAATACACAGATAATTACGGTGACGGATATGTATATATAAATAAGCCGGTAGCACCGGGTAGTAATGTGATATTCAAGGGTGATGACATAAAAAAGGGAGATGTGGTTGTAAAAGCCGGACAAAGGCTCAGGCCACAGGATATAGGAGTGCTCGGGGCTTTAGGGAAAGCTTATGTCCCCGTAAAAAGGAAAATCAAAGTTGGAATTATATCTACCGGAGATGAAATCATAGACATAAATGAAAAGCCAGACAGTTTTCAAAACCTGCCTAAAGTAAGGGATGTGAATTTCTGCTTTATCTTTTCGGCATTGCTGGAATATGGGGCTGACCCTGTGTATTACGGGATTATCAAGGATAATTATGAGGAGATAAGAAGGGTAACTGAAAAAGCTTTGAGTGAGTGTGATGTGGTGCTGATATCGGGAGGTAGTTCTGTAGGCAACAAGGATGAAACTTTCAGGATCATTAATTCCTTCGGTGAACCTGGAGTGCTGGTGCATGGGATTGCAGTAAAGCCAGGTAAGCCCACCATTATCGGGAAGACAGGGAATAAGGCACTGGTGGGCTTGCCTGGGCATCCGGCTTCAGCCTTTTTTATATTCAATATTTTCGTATTAAGGATTCTGGACGAAATGTACGGAGTTGCTGAAAGCGAAATTGAAAGAGTATATGGACGAGTAAAAGCAAGGATAAGTTTCAACTACCCCTCCAATCACGGCAGGGAAGAATTTGTCCCGGTGAGGCTTGTACGTGAGGGAGAAAGCTTGATGGCGGAACCCGTATTTGGGAAATCCGGATTAATTTCCATGCTGAGCCGGTCAGACGGGTATATTAGAATAAGCCGAGGTTCTGAAGGCATAGCAAAAGGGCAGGAGGTGGAAGTAATTTTATTTCGGGCATGATGTACTCATATTTAAATAATATTGAACTTGAAAAGGCTTTGGATATTTTTCTTAATAGTATAAAAGAAGAATGTATTTCACCCAAAACGGAGGAGGTACCGGTAAAGGATTCCTGCGGCCGTGTCACTGCTGAGGCGGTTTACGCGCAAATGTCATCCCCCCATTACAATGCCTGTGCCATGGACGGGATAGCACTGTGTGCAAAAAGCACTTTTGGTGCAACAGATACCACACCTGTAGTGTTGAGGGCCGGAAAGGACTTTGTTATGGTTGATACCGGGGATCCGTTGCCTGAGGGTTTTGATGCGGTTGTAATGATAGAGGATGTAATTGATCTTGGAGGCGGAACTGTCCAGCTTGTGAGTCCTGCAGTGCCATGGCAGAATGTGAGACAAATAGGTGAGGATATATGCGCCGGAGAAATAATCATTCCTTCAAATACAAAGATAGAACCTGCGGCAGTGGGTGCAATGCTGGCAGGGGGAGTAACAAAGGTTAAGGTGTGGAAAAAGCCTGTGGTTGGCATAATTCCAACCGGGGATGAAATTGTGCCGCCCGAAGCAAGTCCCGGAGTGGGAGAAATAATTGAGTTTAATTCATCTATATTCCGTTCCCTACTTTCCATGTGGGGAGCGGAGAGCAGGGTTTACGGAATTGTGAAGGATGACATGGAGCTTATAAAGCAGGAACTTGAAAAAGCGGCAAATGAGTGTGACATTGTTTTAATAAATGCAGGTTCGTCAGCAGGGCGGGATGACTATACCGTTCATGCCATTTCCCGGATGGGAAAGATGCTGGTTCACGGGATAGCCATAAGGCCTGGGAAACCGGCCGTGATTGGAATTGTTAATAAGCGGCCTGTCGTGGGTGTACCAGGATACCCTGTTTCAGGCATTATTGTAATGGAGAAACTGATAAAACCGGTCATTGAATATTATACAGGCCTGAATTTGCAAAAGGGGGAAACCGCCACTGCCGTTCTGTCCAAGCGAATAGTGTCTTCGCTAAAGTATAAAGAGTTTGTAAGGGTAAAGCTTGGGGCAGTTGATGGAAAACTTGTAGCTACTCCCTTAAACCGAGGTGCCGGGGTTATAACTTCATTCGTCAGGGCAGACGGAATACTTGAAATCCCCATGAATTCAGAGGGGTATGAAGCCGGACAGGAGGTTAAAGTACAGCTTCTCAGGGATCCGGAGGAAATAAAAAATACCCTTGTAGTGATAGGAAGCCACGATCCTCTCCTTGACGTTATTTCCGATATAATGCGTAGGACGGGGAGAAAAGAGTTTGTATCCTCTTCCCATGTCGGAAGCATGGGAGGTATAATGGCAGTGAAAAGATCCGAAGCCCATGTGGCGGGAATACACCTGCTGGATGAGGAGACAGGTGAATATAATGTTAGTTATGTAAAAAGGTATTTCCCAAATGAGAAAGTGGTGCTTATAAACGGAGTAAAGAGGGTGCAGGGCATAATGGTGAGGCCCGGGAACCCAAAAAATATTAAGGATGTCACAGACCTGGCAAGGGAAGGGATAAGTTATGTAAACCGGCAAAAAGGAGCAGGAACGAGGATTCTGCTGGACTATCTCCTGAAAAAGAACGGGATTCCGGCATCAAGCATATACGGGTATGAAAGGGAGGAATATACCCACATGTCCGTGGCTGCACTCATCGCGGCAGGAAGTGCGGATGCAGGCATGGGAATATATTCCGCAGCCAAGATTTACGGGTTGGATTTTATACCCATCTGGGAAGAAAAGTATGATTTTGTTTTATATGAGAAATACCTTGAACTGGAGCTTGTAAAACATTTTATTGACATATTGAAATCCGGCGAATTTAAGGATACGTTGAAGAATATGGGAGGTTACAATACCGACAATTCAGGTGAGATCAGTTATTTGCCATAGAAAATAATACCATTGCAATAAATGCATTAAAATAAGTATGATATTAAGACAGAAAAAGAAAGATATTAAGACAATTAATAAAGATATTGAGATAATAAATAATTGATTTAAAGATATTAATTTTTAATATTCAATTATAAAAAGAGATTATGAAAGCGAAAGATTATGAAAGACAGATACGGTAGAGAAATACAGTATTTAAGAATATCCGTTACCCAGAAATGCAATTTGAAATGCATTTACTGTAATCCGGGGCAAGCCGGAAGTGAGGGGCAAGAATCCGAAGGCGCAAGGTTCAAGTACAGGGAAGACGGAGCCATACACAGGGAAGGCGGCTTCTTGCAAAAGGCAGACGGCTCTGTACGGGAACCTGACTTTGTTGTGCCGATGAGTAATGATTCCGTCACAGAGGAATCTGATGGGTGCGCAAATCCTCTTAGTGTGGAAGAAATAGGAACGATAGTTAAAGCATTGGCGGAACTTGGCATAAAAAAAGTTAGGTTGACCGGCGGAGAACCCCTGATGAGGAACGACATATGCGATATTGTCAGTTGCATATCAGGGATACAGGGGATTGAAGATATATCTATGACAACCAACGGGATTCTCCTTGACAGATATGCAAGAAGGCTGAAGGAAGCAGGATTAATGAGGCTTAATATCAGCTTGGATTCTCTGGACAGGGAAAAATTTAAATACATTACCGGCGGAGGTAGGCTGGATGATGTCCTGGATGGCATAAAAGCCGCCATTGATGTCGGATTTAGCCGGATAAGGATCAATGCGGTAATAATTAAAGGTATTAATGATGATGAAATTGACAGCTTTATCGGGCTTACCAGGGATATGCCCGTTGATGTCAGGTTTATTGAGCTCATGCCCATTGGAAGTTTTGGAGAGGAGAACGAGGACAAAATAGTTTACAATGATTCAATAATTGCTTCACACCCTGAACTGGTTCCCTGTGAATCGGATGACAATAGCCAGCCTGCGCGGTATTTTGCGATAGAAGGATTTAAAGGAAGAGTTGGTTTTATCAGCCCCATGAGCCATAAGTTCTGTAATTTGTGCAACAGGATACGGCTTACGTGCGACGGGAAAATAAAGCCGTGCCTTGGAAATAATTATGAGGTGGATATTGCCGGTGTATTGAGGAGTAAAAAAGATAAGCTTACTGATGTGCTTGCCAGGGCAATATATGAAAAACCGAAGGGACATAACTTCAACAAAGGGTTTAGTTCCACGAGGAGCATGAATCTGATAGGGGGATAACGGAATATAATGGCAGGCCGAAAAGAGAGAATGATGCCGGCAATTTGAGAAATATAGGATGACGGAGTGGTAAAAGGAGCGGATAGAAATAAAAGGAGGAATGATGAATGGGAGAAAATGACGGCGGCAAAGGTGCTTTTACCCATATTGACGAGAACGGTGCTGCCAGGATGGTAGATGTTTCAGCCAAGGACATTACCGTAAGGGAAGCTGTGGCTGAAGGGAAAGTATATATGAACGAATTCACCCTGGCGGCAATTATGGACGGAAACATACCAAAGGGTGATGTCCTGGCGGCTGCAAGAATTGCAGGAATAATGGCGGCAAAACGTACCCATGAGCTCATCCCGTTGTGCCACAGCATTCCCCTGGATGGCATTAGGCTTGAGCTTGTCCCTGAGACAAGGGGGAATTTTGTGCGGATAACATCCTTTGTAAAAAGCACATCGAAAACAGGGGTTGAGATGGAAGCCCTGACGGCTGTTTCTGTAGCGGCCCTCACTATTTACGATATGTGCAAGGCACTGGATAAAAGCATGGTAATAGGGGATATAATGCTTCTTAAGAAGAGCGGTGGAAAGAGCCAATATAGGGATTGCTGAAGTTTGGGGGAATAGATATGGCAAGAGTGGTTGCGGTAAATATAAGTGAAAAGAAAGGTGTTCCCAAAAAGCCTATAGAAGTTGGCGAACTTTTTGAAAATTTTGGCTTGAAAGGGGATGCCCATGCAGGAAACTGGCACAGGCAGGTAAGTTTACTTGGCGTTGAAAGTATTGAAAAGATGAAAGAAATAGGTATCAAGGGACTTTGTTATGGGAAATTTGCCGAGAACATAACCACCGAAGGAATAGAACTGTATAAGCTTGAAGTCGGCACCAGGATCAGGATAGGAGACGCTGTCCTTGAGATAAGCCAAATAGGCAAGGAATGCCACAAGAAGTGTGCGATTTACCACCAGGTAGGAGACTGCGTTATGCCAAGGGAAGGTATTTTTGCAAAAGTAATAAAGGGCGGAGAAATAAAAGCCGGGGATGAAATAGTTGTCTTGGACAAATAAACCCATATCCATAACATACCATTGGATTTATTGGCAAGATTGATTGAATGAGAGAGGCTTCGTGTGTTATCATATAAGTATTAAGATATGTAATGCAAATATTATAATGCAAGCTTTTTATAATTCTCTGAAAGGGTTGTTGATAGGTTTAATGTGGCAGTAGTCTAATAACAGTGGGGTCGACACGGGAATGAGAACGCCAAGGATTAAAACATTAGCAAAAACTCTTAAAATTATGCTCATAATTATCCTAATTATAGGAATTCTGGCAGATATAATTGGCAGCTTTTATCTTTATGAAATCGGCATTGCACGTAATTCAAAGGAATTTTTGGCAGAGACCGAAGATGTACAAGCTTCGGTTGAGATTATGATGAGTACTCAATCCGAAGAAATTGACTATGAATGGTTTTATCAGCAGGAATTTGAGCAGGTTCAGATCACTTCTTATGACGGTTTGGTTCTAAATGGTTATTTCCTGGAAGCGGAAACTCCGACAAATAAAACTGCAATTCTTGTTCACGGCTATTCTTCCTGGGCAGAGGGAATGGGAGTTTATGCCAAATTTTATTATGAAAACCTTGGATATAATATTTTGATGCCGGATGCCAGGGGCCATGGCAGCAGTGAAGGTGACTATATAGGGCTTGGATGGCATGACAGGAAAGACTATGTGAAATGGATTGATTATGTTATAGAACGCAAAGGAACAAGTTCGGAAATTGTGCTCCACGGGGTTTCCATGGGCGGAGCTGCGGTTCTTATGACAAGCGGGGAAGAGTTGCCTGATAACGTGAAGGCAATTATATCCGACAGTGCATACACATCAGCTAAAGATGAACTGGCATATATGTTGACCAGGCTGTATCATTTGCCTTCATTCCCCCTCCTTCAAAGCACCAGCCTGCTTACGAAAATCAGGGCAGGGTTCTTTTTCGGGGAAGCTTCTGCGTTAAAACAGGTGAAGAAAGCCAATAAGCCGATACTTTTCATACACGGAGGGAATGATACCATTGTACCTGTTGAAATGGTGTATAAATTGTATGAAAATTGTGGAAGCGAAAAGGAATTGTTCGTAGTTGCAGGGGCTGCGCATGGGACTGCATATAACGTGGATCCGGAAGGATACGAAAGACAAATTACCGAGTTTCTAAACAAATATGTAGGGAAATGAGAATAAGAGAATAAAAATAAGAGGTAAATAAATTAACGTATAAATGAAAAGAAAATGATAAATAAAGATAGAATAAGAAATAAACGAAAAAATAAGCAAAATTAAACAAAAAATTGAAAAAAATAATTAATATTAATGGCATATGGATGTTTGTAGGCCTAAACAATTTTCAGAACAGCAGCACAGATTATATAGCTAGTATATGCATTAATTATATGCCATTAATAAATAATATTTTAAATAAAAAGCAATAATCTAAAATCCGGTAAATAATGTAAATAATCTGATAATAATCTAATACTTAATCTTCAAACCGGCAAGAATTAATAAACTAATAAAGAATAATTACAGCCATCAGTTCAAGGGTCTGGTTGCTGTTGTTTGTTATTGAATGAGTCGCTCCTCCGCCTGTAAGCAAAGCGTCCCCTTCATAAAGGTAAGCTGTTTTCCCGTCATCTTCAACAGTTGCAGTACCCTTTAAAATATAAAATATTTCCTCTTCATCAACATGCTGATGAGTGCCTATTGAACAACCGGGTTCCAGTGTTATTTTGGCTATAAGCCTGGCCTTGCCTTTTATCTCGTCCTGCTTAAATATATGGCAGATTTGGACATCCCCGTTTCCGCCCCTCATCCTGTTCTTAATTTCTTTCACCATTTCCGAGCTTCTTTTTATCATTGAAAATCATCCTCCCTTATTGGATAAACCAAAATATATAATTTATATTTCTGCATAAAGTTTAAAAATCCTTTGTTTCTATAACTGAAATTCCCTACTTGATAAGTGTTATAAGTAAAGTTATTATAAGTATTATATTCCTTACTTATTGTTACTATAATAAAAGAGTATTTATGTAATAAAAGGGTATTTATGGCTATTAATGAAAAAATAGCTATGATAAAAAAGCAATTAACGGAAGCAAAGGAATGGAGAGAAGAGCGGGATGGCGAAACAGGTTTGGAAGCCCTCGGCAATTTTAAACCCGGTTCCTGTGGTGATGGTTACATGTGCCGGAAAGGACGGCAAACCTAACATTATAACAATAGCATGGGCCGGAACCATAAACTCCAGACCGCCGATGGCCTCAATATCGGTTCGGAAGGAGAGGTACTCCTATAATCTCATAAAAGAAACAGGCCAGTTTGTAATAAACCTTACAACGGAAAAGCTTGTTTTTGCGGCGGATTATTGCGGGGTGAAATCCGGGAGGGACGTGGATAAATTTAACGCCATGAAACTTACGGCTGAAAAAGCCTCTAAGGTGGATGTGCCTTTAATCGGGGAAAGCCCGGTAAATATAGAATGCGTAGTGAAAGATTCCGTTGACCTTGGCTCCCATGTAATGTTCATGGGCGAGGTTGTTGCAGTAAATATAGATGAAAAGCTTCTGGATAAAAACGGAAGGCTGTGTCTTGAAAAGGCAGGGCTTGTTTGTTATTTGCACGGAGAGTATATGAGCCTGGACAGATCTCTTGGGTATTTTGGCTTTTCGGTTACAAAGAAGAAAAACCTGAAGCGCAGGAAAAGATGATATAATTATTGGAAAAAAGTGTTTCCGGGACAATTTTAAGCCTTTAAATGGTTACTGTGACCATATGCTGTGGTATAATTGGACTGGGCTTAATATATAATTAATTTAATAGGAATGTAATCAAAAAGGGATTGTAATTATCAGGTGTAATTATTAAAAGGAATGATATAACCCTTAATGTCTTAGTTGAATTTATAAATATAATTAAAAGAATTAATGTATATGAGAGGTAATGGAACGTGAAAAAGATAATTTTAACGGGCGGCGGCACTGCAGGACATGTAACGCCGAATATAGCCCTCATACCCGAACTCAGGAAATTAAACTTTGACATACATTACATAGGTACCAAAAAAGGCATAGAAAGAAATCTTGTTGAAAATGTTGGAGTAAAATACTATCCCATAACAGCGGGAAAATTAAGAAGATACTTCGACCTTGAAAACCTCACGGATATGGCAAGAATCATAAAAGGATTCCTTCAGTCCATGAATCTGATGATAAAAATAAAACCGGACGTTGTATTCAGCAAGGGAGGTTTTGTGGCGACACCGGTAGTATGGGCCGCTCATTTATGCAGGATTCCTATTGTAATACATGAATCAGATATAACACCGGGTTTGGCAAACAGATTATCGCTTCCTTTTGCCGACAGGGTATGCTATGCATTCCCTGAAACGGAAAAATACATAAAAAAAGATAAGAAGTATTTAACAGGTATACCCATAAGGAATGAACTTTTTCAGGGAAATGCAAAAAAGGGAAAAAGTATGTGCGGTTTCACGGATGAAAAGCCCATACTGTTGATTATCGGCGGAAGCCAGGGCTCAAGATTTATAAACGATGTGGTAAGGGCAGGACTTAAAGAATTGCTTAAAGTGTTCCAGGTTTGCCACATATGCGGGAAAGGCAACATAGACAGTACACTTTTGGATCTTAAAGGATATAAACAGTTTGAATATATAACGGAGGAACAACCCCATATATTTGCGATGTCGGATGTGGTTGTATCCAGAGCCGGCGCAACAACTCTATTTGAAATTCTTTCATTAAAGAAGCCCAATATTCTTATTCCTCTGTCAAGGAGGGCAAGCAGGGGCGATCAGATATTGAACGCAGAGTCATTCAGGAAAAACGGCTTCAGTTATGTACTTCAGGAAGAGGAGTTAAATCCGTCCGTTCTTTTGGAAACGGCCCTTAATGTTTACAAGAAAAAAAACGATATAATTAATGCAATGAACTCAGCCGATCTGGGTAATTGCACCAGGAAGGTCATAGAAGTAATACTTGAACTGGTGGAAAAATAAGCACAACTTGTTTAAGAAAGGTATTGGGGTATTTCGCATCGAGAATTTATCGAATATTAATCATTAAATAATTATATAACGTGGCTGTAATGGGTTCTCCTATAAATATTATATGTTACATGCATGGAACAATTTTACTAATTTAAAATTAATTAACTATATTGTAAAATTTAGTAAAATAATATATAATTATGTTAAGATTTGTAATAATCCAAATAATAGGGGGGGGAACCGTGTTATGGTAACAAAATACCTTAAGCGCAAGATTGTACTGAACGGTAACGAGGACTATTCCTACGACATCCCTATGACACTTGAATATTACCTGCTTGAAAGCTTTCTTGAGTACAGAAATGAACTGGCCGGCCAAAAAGTCTACGGAGTAAGTGTGATTAAAAAATTCGATGATAACTGCCTGGAAGAAGACAGCATTACTAATTATTCCTGTTGCATTAACAAAACAAATGAACTGGTTAATAAGCTTGCAGATAATGCTGTAACGCCAATGACCCTTGCCGCGGTTATAGATGATATTCTTGGTGAATAAGAGTACATATCTTTTGCAAAGAAGTGTATGTATCAGGCAAGAAGCAGTTCAGATTGTCTTGCCTGATACATAATTTAAATAATGCCTGTACAGCATGTCTTTGAGACCTTATTTATGATTTTATATTTTCATCCCAAAGTATTTTCACAATGTATTTTAACCCAGTATGGCTTTCAGGTCTTCATCAGGGGAGCTGATTGGTTTTATTCCGAAGTTATCAACCAGGGTGTTAAGGACATTGTTGGAGAAGAATGCCGGGATGGAAGGACCAATATATATATTCTTAATACCTAGTGCAAGTAAAGTAAGCAATATACATACTGCCTTTTGCTCGTACCAGGACAGTACGAGGGTTAAAGGCAACTCGTTAACCTGGCAGCCGAAAGCCTCTGCAAGTGCAACGGCTACTTTTATTGCAGAATATGCATCATTGCACTGTCCTACATCCATAATCCTTGGGAAACCGTTTATTTCACCAAGATCAATATCGTTAAAGCGGTATTTGCCGCATGCCAGTGTTAATATCACAGTATCTTTGGGAGTTTTCACAACGAAATCACGGTAATAGTTTCTGCCGGGTTTACCGCCGTCGCATCCGCCTACCAGGAAGAAATGCCTGATATCGCCGGCCTTTATTGCCTCAATAATTTTATCTGCAGCTCCCAGCAGCGTATTGTGGGCAAATCCGGTCATAAGGCCGGAACCGCCGTTTATACCCGTAAAGTGCTTATCTTCTTTCCAACCGCCTAATTCAAGAGCCTTATTAATTATCGGAGTAAAATCTTTCTTTCCGTCAACTTCATCTATGTGTTTTATTCCCGGATAGCCTACCACTGAAGTTGTAAACACCCTGTCTGCATAAGAAGCCCTCGGAGGCATTAAGCAGTTTGTTGTAAAGAGGATGGGAGCAGGTATTCCGTCAAATTCTTTTTGCTGATTCTGCCACGCGGTACCATAATTGCCCTTTAAATGAGGATGTTTTTTCAGTTCTGGATATCCGTGGGCAGGAAGCATTTCACCATGGGTATAAATATTTATTCCTCTGCCTTCCGTTTGCTCAAGCAATTGTTTCAAATCATGAAGGTCGTGTCCTGATATAACGATGAAAGGTCCCTTTTCAACACAAGTGTCCACCTTTACCGGGACCGGATGGCCATATGCAGATGTGTTGGCCTCATCAAGAAGTCCCATGCACCTGAGATTTATTTTTCCAAGTTCGGTAAGTAAATTCAGCCATTCACCTATGTCGTGCTCTTCTCCTATTGCTCTCATTCCTTTGTATATCCATGCAGTCACTTCAGGATCTTCCTTGCCGAGGACGTATGCATGCCAAGCGTAAGCTGCCATGCCCCTAAGCCCAAAAAGCAGGGTGGAACGAAGTGAAACTATATCTTCATTACCGCTCCAAAGAGAATTGATTGGAAAGTCCGGCGCCCCACCGTATTTTTCCTTTTCAAGAAGCACATCATTCTTTAGAGCATCTATACGTTCTGGATCAAAATTAACGTTTGTTACCGTGGAAAATAGTCCTTTTAACATTAATTCGTTTGTTCTTTTGCCTGGGTTCTTTCCTTCTGCTGCTCTTGCCAGGCCTACCAGCGCACATGTAAGTTCATCCTGTTTGTTTGCAACATCCGGCTGTTTACCGCAAACACCAATCTTGGTGCAACCTTTACCTCCTGCGGTCTGTTCGCATTGGAAACAAAACATGCAATTTGACATTTTTATTCTCCTTTCAATTTTGCTTGGTTTCTTTTCTTGCCTAAATCATATTAAAACTTAAAAAATATGTCGGTAACATGTGTTACGAATATGGGTAAATATATATAAATATATTGAGAAATATAAAATAACTGATCATGAGGGGTTAGGAAATAAGAGAAAAGGTATGGAAAAAAGATGTGAGTAAAAGAAAAGATGTTAGGAAAAGAAGAAGAGACAGGAGGGCATAGCTTAAATGGATGATAAATATATTAATGTTCTTAGAAACTGCGGGATTTTCGAAGAAATCGAGCTTTATGAGCAGAAAACCATACTGGATTGCCTTAAGATCAGGATAAGGAATTATGAAAAAAACAGCCTTGTGGTTCTTGCAGGTGACAGGATAGAAGAATTCGGAATTGTACTGGAAGGAAATGTAACCGTAACCAGGGAAGGGGCCGGCGGTGACAGGATGATAATAGACGTGTTCGGACCGGGAGAAATGTTCGGTGAGGTTGTGGCCTTTGCAGGAGTTGAAAAATGGCCTGTTACCGTAATTGCCATGTCAGACTGCAAAGTTGCCTTATTATCACCGCAAGCCATACTGGATACATGCAGGAACCAGTGCGAAGCCCATAAAAAATTGATATTCAATATCCTCAGAATTATTTCCGGCAAAGCCCTTTTGCTTAACCGGAAATTGCAGTATCTGACCATGAAAAACATCAGGGAAAAAATAAGCAGCTACCTTCTTGAGCAATATAAAATGAATGGCAGGTTAACTTTCATGCTGCCCCTGAAAAGAAATGAGCTGGCTGACTTTCTAAATGTAGAAAGGCCGTCCCTTTCAAGGGAAATGTGCAAAATGAGGGATGAGGGTATCATTGATTTCCACAGGCAGTCTGTGAAAATTAAAAATCTAAATGCACTTATTACATATGCTCCGTATATTTTGCCGAATTTAAGAGAAAATAGTCTATAAATCATAAAATTTATAAAATTTTATAAATAGTGAAGCATATGTAATGAGGTGGCAAAACTTTGCTCGGCAGAACTGCAACTGAAAAAAGCATTATGCTTATCAGCTTTTACAACCCAAAAGCCCTGGGAGTAAGATATCTTGAGAAATCTTTGAAGGATGCAGGATATCAGGTTTATATCGTTTTTATGAAAGCTTTTAACAGCAAAAATCCCGAGAAAGTGACTGAAATGGAACTTGAACTGCTTAGGGATGTAATTAACCAGGTTCAGCCTGGGCTTATAGGTTTAAGTGTTATGACAACTCTCTATCTTGAAACTGTATTTGCAGTTAATAAATACATCAGGAGTAATTTTAAAATACCGATCGTATGGGGAGGGGTATATCCGACCCTGTTTCCTGAAGAGTGCCTAAAGCATGCGGACTTCGTTATAAGGGGCGAAGGAGAAAAGGCAATTGTTGAACTGGCAGGCGCGTTAGGTACATGGTCGGGAGCACTTTATAATAACAGCCCTAATAGGGAAAGTGGCGATGAGAGTACTGATAACAACAACTTATACAGGGCCTTGGAAAATATACAAAACCTTGCATACATGAAAACAGCCCAAGGAAAAGCTCTTCAAGGGAAAGATCAAAATATAGTTATAAACGAGATGGCCCCCTTATGCCAGAACCTTGATGCATATGGCTACCCTGAAATAGGCGGGGATAATAAATTTTATATAGATAATAACAGGTTAATCAGGAGAGATCCCCAGCAGGATTCAATAAGCTATGAACTTGCAACATCAAGGGGATGCCCTTTTTCCTGTACATATTGCTGCACACCCAGCATCCGCAGGATTTACTCGGGCAAAGGAAATTATGTAAGGTTCAGGAGTGTTGACAGTGTTATCAGCGAGCTTGTATGTGCAAAGAAAAACATAAAAAGGCTGAAAATAATAAGGTTCTGGGACGAGATATTTCCCGGGGATGATGTATGGATTGATGAATTTGCAAGGAGGTACAAAAGGGAAATTAACCTTCCTTTTGAAATATGGGTTCATCCCCTTAAAATTAAATACAGCGCGATAAAAAAGCTGGTAGATGCAGGGCTGTACAAAGCGGTTATGGGCATCCAAAGCGGGTCAGTAAGAATAAGAAGGGAGATATTCGGAAGGTATGAATCCCAGGAAGACATAATAAATGCAAGTAAAATATTATCGGAGTGCAGGGTGCCCAGGATTGTATATGATTTTATACTGGGACATCCCTTTGAAACCGAGGAAGATATCAGGCAGTCCTTTGATTTGTGCATGAAACTTGAACAGCCCTTTGAACTGCAGCTGCATTCCCTTAACTTTTTCCCCGGAACGGATATAGTGAAGAAAGCAGTTGAACATAATGTCATAAGCAGGGAGAAGCTTGAAAAAATTATGTATGGTCCGATTAAGGAGCAATACAGGTCATACTGGGAGAAAAGCATTGATGACACCAGGATAAATTTCTGGTATTCGCTTATATATATGACCCAGTTTAAATCCATGCGGCCACTGGCTGATCTGTTATCAAAACATTCATTCAAATATTCATTTCCCGTTGAATTATCCATTAAACTGCAAAAATCACTGCTTCCCGTCTCGAGAATAAGGGACTACATGAAGAAATTATACTTAATACTTCATGAAGGATAGGGAACTTTCTAAAAATTTTCCCGTCAATAAATACAGAACAAGCAAATAAAGGAAAAGATACAAGTAACAGTATAATCTTTGTATAAGCATTTTATATGCACCGGTGCAGAATTATTGGCTAAGTAAAAGTTAAGCAAAGTATTGCAGACAAAAGTATTACAGTCATATGTTATTGTTATTGTAATTGTAATTATTACAAATAATTGGAAGGAGTAGGGTTATGGGAAGAACATTTAAAATCCTGTCAATTTTTATATGCGTTATAACGGCCCTTTCTATATTTTCCGCAAATCGCTTGGGCATCGGTTTTTTGGCATATTCGGAGGATTTATCAAACCATGGCTTTTTCAAACCTGGTTCCCTGGATTCAGGCTATTTCCCGAATAGGATTACGGATGACGCAATGAAAAAGCTTCAAAACTCAATAATTATGTGCATTGGAAGTCCGTTGGCTTATGTTAACGGGAATAAAGTATGGATTGACCAATCAAACCATGAGATTGTGCCGGTAATAAAAAATAATATGGTGTTGGTCCCGGTGAGGTTTATTGCTGAAAACCTTGGAGGAGATGTGAGCTGGGACGATGAAACACATACCGTGAATATAGTGTTGGACGATATAACCCTGAAGCTGAAACAGGGAAGCGACATTATTGTATCCGAAAAAGGAGATGAACGGCATGAGTTCAGGCTGCCCTTGCCTGTTGAAGCTACAGGTGGAAGGACATATGTTTTCATGGATAGATTGCTTGAAATTGCCGGGAAAAAGTATATACAAAAAGGCGATCTTATAGCTGTAGTCGATAAAGACAGCACTTTCAACGGATTTGATGATGAAGAGGTTCTTGATATATTGTCTTCAGATATAATCCGGCTACCCGCAGTCGGTTCATATGAAAAGCTTATTGAATTGCTTGATGTTTCTGCCGTTGAGTATAATCCTGTATACGACAGGATTTGGATAACTTCTGACAAATCTATGTCTGCCGTTGAATCAGGAAGTAACGAGCTTTCACGTATAAATAACGTAAAAGCGGATGCCACTGCTTCAGAGGCTGAAACTTACTATGGTCAGAAAGTTTCGGAAGCTTCCGGTTCTGCTCAGGAATACGGCGGATATTCCACAACTAATGTACAGGTTCAAGGTGTGGATGAAGCCGATGTGGTAAAGACCGACGGCGAATATATATACCAGGTCAACAGGCAGCGCATAGTAATTGCGAAAGCATATCCTGCTGATAAGATGCAGGTTGAAAGCATCATAAACTTCAGCGGGACTAATTTCAGTCCCGTTGAGATGTACGTAGACAGTGACAGGCTTGTAGTCATAGGCAACTCATATGCTGACCGGATTTTACCGGAAGTTGAACCACAGCCCGGTTTGAAGAAATACGTGATCAGATATTTTGACAATCGGACCGTAAAAGCGGTTATATATGATATAACTGATAAATCCAACGCAAAAAAGCTCAGGGAAGTAGAATTGGAAGGTTACTATGTTTCATCAAGGAAGATAGGAAATCATCTTTACATGATTGCAAGCAAGGAAATAGATTATTATTACATTATGAGCCATAATTACCTTACGGACAAAAATGCCGCCGGAACGGAAGGCAGCGGCAGTGTACCGTATTACAGGGATACGGCTGAAAAAGATGAGTATATTCCTATTGACTATAAATCCATATACTATTTTCCCGGAGTAATTCATCCAAGTTACATGATAATTGCCGGAATTGATGTTGAAAATGCGCAAAATAAGGCAAATATATCCGCATACCTGGGAGCAGGACAGAATGTATATGCATCTACCGAAAATATGTATATCACGATAACAGGATACGGAAATACGGGAGTCAAGGTTGAGGTGGAAGAGGTCAATTCGGATTTAGGTGTGGAAGTTAAAACAAGAGCAAGGGCGGTAACCGTGACTGAAGAAAACACATATATTTATAAGTTTTCTCTGAATAACGGAGAAGTAATTTACCGGAATAAAGGATCAGTTCCGGGAAGGATTTTAAACCAGTTTTCCATGGATGAGCATGGCAAGTATTTCAGGATTGCCACAACAAGCGGAGATATCTGGCGGAATGATGAGTTTACCTCGAAAAACAACATTTATGTACTTGACAGTATGCTTAATATAGTAGGCAAGGTGGAGGACATTGCTCCCGGAGAGCAGATATATTCGGTCAGGTTTATGGGTGACAGGGCATACATGGTAACTTTCAAGACCGTTGACCCGCTTTTTGTGGTTGATTTGAAAAAACCTGAGGAACCGAAGATACTCGGCGCTTTAAAGATACCCGGATACAGCGATTATCTACATCCCTATGATGAAAACCATATCATAGGATTCGGCAAGGATACGGTGGAAATTAAAGGCCAGGCCTATTACCTGGGAATGAAGATAGCCATGTTTGATGTGAGCGATGTTTCAAATCCTGTCCAGAAATTTTCTGAAATAATCGGGGACAGGGGAACCGAATCGGAAGTTCTAAGTAATCACAGGGCCCTGCTGTTTTCCAGGGAGAAAAACTTAATGGCCTTCCCCGTGAAGGTTATGGAAATAGCAGGTGGCGGGAAAGGCAATAATAAATTTGACAGCAGGGACATTCCAGACTATGGGCAGTTTTCATTCCAGGGGGCCTATGTGTATGAAGTTGACCCCGTTAAAGGATTTACTTTAAAGGGCAGGATAACCCATCTTACACAGGAGGATTACATGAAGTCCGGGTGGGATTGGTATGGAAGCGACAAAAACATAGACAGGATTATATATATAGGCGATGTTCTGTACACCCTTTCAAACAGCATGATTAAGGCCAACCGGCTGGATGATTTGAAAGAAATAAACAGCTTGGTAATTCCCGCACCATAATATATATCCACAGATGTTTTTTAGCGGGAATTTTACATCAACAGTTTTGTCCACAAAACAAAACAATTTTGTCCACAATCAAAATAGGCAAACAAGAGTTATTCACAGATTTATGCACATTATCCACAGAAATTATACCCACAAAACACATGTTTTGTGGGTAAGCTGTGGAAATTTATTATATTAATAACTTGTTTTATTATATTTCTTTTACATTAGGAATATGGTAAAATAAATGAAATCAACCTGAGGGAATGTGAATGAATAAATTATGATTAGAAAGATTTTGTATTTTTTGTCGAAATTATAAGTGTAAGTAATAAAGTTCGGTTTCACGGTATAAAATGTTGGTAACAATACTAATAGAGGGAAAAGAACTTGAAAAGGAAGGGGTTAAGGAATCATGAAATTCGTTATTAGCGGAAAGAATTTTGAAGTTACGGAATCGCTGAGAAGCAAAGCCATTAACAAGTTAAGCAAGCTTGAGAGGTTTATTAATTTTGATGCTGATGTATATGTTACCATGAGTGTTGAAAAAAACAGGCATATAGTTGAGGTAACAATCCCCTTTAACGGCGGAGTGGTATTAAGGGCCGAAGAATCAAGCGATGATATGTACGCCAGCATAGACAGGGTTATTGATGTATTGGAAGGCCAGATAAGAAAATATAAGACTAAGCTTAAAAAGAAGCTGTATACAGGAGCTATAAGGGCTGAATACCTGGAAGAGCTGGATAAGGAGAATGTTGATGAAGAAAAGGAATTTGCGGTTGTAAAAACCAAAAAATTCCCGATAAAGCCAATGACCACCGAAGAGGCAATTCTGCAGATGAATTTGCTTGGCCATCAGTTCTTCGTATTTAAAAATGCCAATACGGGCGAAACCAATGTGGTATATAAGAGAAAGGACGGAAATTACGGCCTTATTGAGCCTGAGTATTGATTTTTTCCTGCAAAACACTACGTTTGCAGTATAGCAGTATATCAGAAATAAGAAGGATGATATCTAACTATGGACTTGCTTAAAAATCTTAACAAGGAACAGAGAGAAGCAGTAACATATACGGAAGGGCCCTTGCTGATACTGGCAGGAGCAGGGAGCGGCAAAACGAGGGTTATCACGTACAGAATTGCGTACCTGATAAAAGAAAAAAATGTGCCGCCTGAAAACATACTTGCGATCACGTTTACAAATAAAGCCGCGAAGGAAATGAAAGAGAGGGTGATTTCCCTCATTGGAGATACCGGCGAGAATATGTGGATAAGCACGTTCCATTCGGCATGTGTAAGGATATTGAGAAGGGATATCGAGAAAATAGGGTTTAACAGGGATTTTGTAATATTCGATACTTCCGACCAGCAGGTGGTAATCAAGGACTGTCTTAAGGAATTGAACCTTGACGAAAAGCTTTATTCCCATTCCCAGGTGTTGAACATAATCGGCCGTGCCAAGGATGAATTGATTGGTCCTGACGAGTTTGCCAAGATACATGAAAGCGATTTTAGGATGAGCGTGATAGCCAGAATTTACAAACTATACCAGGATAAGCTTAAGAGGAATAATGCAATTGACTTTGATGATATTATAATGTACACAATAAAGCTATTCCAGGAAAATAAACCGGTTCTGTCCTATTACCAACGGCGGTGGAAATATATACACGTAGATGAATACCAGGACACCAATACTGCCCAGTATAAGCTTGTCAGCATGCTGGCTGCGGAACACCATAACCTTTGTGTAGTCGGTGACGATGACCAGTCCATTTACGGGTTCAGGGGTGCAAATATCAGCAATATCCTGAACTTTGAAAAGGAGTTTAAAAATGCGAAGGTAATAAAGCTGGAGCAGAATTACCGCTCTACCAAAACCATACTTGAAGCGGCGAACAGCGTTATTAAGAATAACGACGGCAGAAAGAACAAAGTTCTCTGGACAGACAATGAAACGGGCTGCAAGATACAGTGCTACCAAGGTCAGGATGAGCATGATGAAGCATACTACATCGCAAGAGAAATAAAAAGGGCGGTTAACTATGATAATAGAAATTACAGGGAATTTGCCGTCTTATACAGGATGAACGCCCAATCCCGTGTACTGGAAGAAATATTCATGCGTGAAGGGATACCGTACCGCATATTCGGAGGGCTCAGGTTTTATGACAGGAAAGAAATAAAGGATGTTCTTGCCTACCTTAGGCTCATACAGAATCCCAACGATGATTACAGCCTGAAAAGGATAATTAATGTGCCCAAGCGGGGAATAGGCAATGCTACGGTTGAAAAGGTGGAAGCCATTGCAAGACGGGAAGGACTGGGCATGTTTGATGTAATTTGTTCGGTACATAAGTATGCCGAGCTTCAAAGAACAGCAGAGTCCCTTAAGGAATTTGCCGGCCTTATTATGGAATTAAGGAAAAGGAAAGACAGTATGCCGGTTTTCCAGTTAATCGGGGAAGTTATTGAAAAGTCAGGAATCATGGATGAACTGGAGAGGGAAAACACCACTGAAGCCCAGTCGAGGATTGAAAACATCAAGGAGCTTGTTTCTGCAGCCCTTGAGTTCGAGAATAACGATGATATTGAAAGTGAATATGACGAAAAAAACCTTGAGGCATTTCTTGCCCATATATCACTCGTTGCTGATATTGATAACCTGGATGAGGAAAAAAACAACGTGGTTTTAATGACGTTCCACAGCGCTAAAGGGCTGGAGTTCCCTGTAGTATTTATGGCAGGCATGGAGGAGCAGGTATTTCCCGGATACCGGTCCGCTTATAATAAATCCGAGCTGGAAGAGGAAAGAAGACTGTGCTATGTGGGGATAACAAGGGCAAAGGAAAAACTTTACATGACCTATACATACAGCAGGACCTTATTTGGGAAAACCACAAGTAGTAAGGTATCCAGGTTCATAGAAGAGATACCTCAGAAATACCTGGAGGGTTTTTCGGCAGATGATGAAGAAGAGTATTACGATGAAGGTTATGATTATAATTATGGCGGCAGGGACAAATATGGATATGGAAGTAAATATTACAACAGCAAGTATGATAATTCCTGGGGAAGCTCGGGCCGGATCGGCATATCATGGGATGAGTTTTTAAGGAGCAGGGAAGCATTTAAAACACAAAATTCCGCAAATACAGGTATCTCAGGAAAGACAGGCGTAAATGCCGGGAAGGCCGGTATAAGCAGCGGTAAGGCAGGAATAAATGCCGGAAAAGAAAATATAAATATAAATGCGGGAAAAGCAAATATCAGTGCAAAGAGTGCAAAGAATATAAAGGTGGGGGACAAGGTATACCACGCTAAGTTCGGGAAGGGTATTGTAACTTCAGTCCAGGAGGAAAAAGACGATTGCAAGCTTGAAATCGTTTTCAACGGGGTTGGACTGAAGCGGCTCATGGCATCATATTCCAACCTTGAGATAATAAACGACAAGGATGAATAAGCAAATTTAAATTAGCAAATTTAAATTACTGCAATTTATAGTTTTAATAATTCAAGAGGGTCTTCTATAAGGGCTTTTGCTCCGTGGGCAATAAGCTCTTCTTTTTTTCTGAATCCCCACAGGGCACCAACTGCAAACATGCCGGCATTGGAGGCAGTCTGCATGTCTATGCCCGAATCCCCCAGGTAGATAAACTTGCCGGGGTCAATGCCTAATGAGGAAGCTATCATTAAGGCGCCTGCCGGGTCAGGCTTTCTGGGGATACCTTCCTTCTGGCCCAAAATGATTTCGAAATTCCAGCTTGGAAGGAGTTCTTTCACTATTAATTTTGTAAATTTATCAGGCTTGTTTGACAAAACCGCCATGTGTGTTTTCATCCGGGAAAGGGCATCAAGAAGCTGGGGTATGTTTTTATACGGCCGGGTCTTTATGTTCCAGCGCCTGTTATATTCCTCTTTCATTTTCTCGGTATATATTTTTACGGTTTCTCTGTCCCTGAAATTTTCGGGTAAAGCATTGAAAACCAGCTTTTCCATTCCTTCTCCCACGAAATATTTATAAGCCTGAGTATCATGTTTGGGTAAACCGGCACTTTCCAGAACAAAGTTCATGGAATCTGCCAGGTCTTCCAGCGAATCCACCAGTGTTCCGTCAAGATCAAAAATTACCGCTTCATAATCCCTATTCAATATTTGTGCCACCTTTCAAACATGTAATAATTCCAACACATAATAATACATAATAACAATTATATTGCAATATATTATCAAACTTCGAGTTGATATATGTAGATTAGATTATATATTTTGAAATCCTAATATAAACATGTGAAATATATACATGCGATTAATATTATTATAATAATTATGTTGAAATTTATATATTTGAAGAATTCTTAATAATATTTAATGGTTTTGATTAATCCAGATTATATTAACAAATGAGATGATTTATAATATTATAATTTTATAATATTGACTAACTATATATTATTTATTAAATGACTATGTACTATTATTAAATCAATGTAAAGGAGATTTGGATGATATGGAATACAGGGTTTTCAATGATACAATAATAGCACGGATCGACAGGGGAGAAGAAATTGTCGCCTGCGTCGCGAAAATCTGCGAGACGGAGAAGATAAAACTGGGCTGGGTTAACGCCATTGGAGCCGTCAATAAGGCCAGGATAGGCCTTTTTGAAACCGGATCCAAAAAGTACATTTCTACTGAGTTTACGGGAGATTTTGAAATAGCATCCCTTATGGGAACAATTACCGAGATGGACGGGAAACCCTACCTTCATCTTCATGTAACCATTGCGGATTCAGGCCATAAAGCTTTTGGCGGACATTTAAACGAGGCATATGTCAGTGCAACCTGCGAATTACGAATTCAGGTTCTTGAAGGTTCTGCAGGGCGAAAATTCGATGAAGAAATAGGGCTGAACCTGATTAAATTTTAATTAAATATGAATAGGACTCAAGGGTGGAAAAATTTATTTTTTTATTGACAAAATATAGAAAGATGGATTATAATAAGGGCAATCTATCAATTTATAACTTCATTATGATGAACTAATGAAGTGAAACAGGGGGTGCAAGTCTTGCCAAAATGGAATATATATACGCCCGAAGGAGTGCAGGATATATTAATTAACGAGTGTTTCATAAAGAGAAACATTGAAAATGATATCCGTGAGGTTTTCAGGAAAAGCGGGTATTTTGAAATAGAGACGCCTACGTTTGAGTTTTATGATACCTTTTCCGTAGACCAGGAATCAATTCCCCAGGAGATGATGTTCAAATTTTTTGACAGGCAGGGGCGTATACTGGTTTTAAGGCCGGACCTGACCATCCCTGTTGCCCGTGTGGCTGCCGGCAAATTTAAGGATTTCAAATTTCCCATGCGGTTTTGCTATATAGGAAACACTTTCAGGTATAATGAATCAGGCGGCGGAAAGCACAATGAGTTTACCCAGGCGGGTGTTGAACTGCTTGGGGCCAAATCGCCTGAAGCCGATGCCGAGGTAATTGCCGTCGCAATAAAGGCAATTAAGGCATCCGGACTTGAGAATTTCCAGATTGATATCGGACAGGTGGATTTTTTTAACGGGCTTATGGAAGAAAGCGGGCTTGATGAGCAGGATGTGGAAGAACTACAGAAATTAATCGACAGGAAAGATTTCATTGGGATGGAGGAAATAATTAACCAGCGGAATATTCCAGTGAGGTTAAAGCAAGCCATCCTTGACCTTACAAGGCTTTTTGGATCGGAAGAGGTAATAGACAGGGCGGAAAAGCTTGTAGAGAACCAGCGCTCACTGAATGCCCTTAAGCATTTAAGAAATATTATTGATATATTGAAGGATTTCGGATTAGGTAAATATGTCTCGGTGGACCTTGGAATGGTGAGGAGTATAAACTATTACACCGGAGTCATATTCAGGGGATTCACTTATGGGGTAGGGTTTCCCATCTTAAGCGGAGGAAGGTATGACAGGCTTACGGGCAAATTCGGGAAAGAATGCCCGGCCACCGGTTTTTCGATAGGAATAAATCTTTTAATGAGTGCGCTGGTAAGGCAAAATGCGGACATCGAAAAACCGTCTGTAGACAGCCTGGTTTGCTATGAAAAAGAAGGCAGGAAAAGGGCGTTTGAGATTTGTGAAGCTTTGAGAAAACAGGGCTTGGTGGTGGAAATGGATATATCCATGAGGGGTTTGGATTATATTGAGGCCTATTCGAAAGCAAAGGGGATAGGAGGAATCATCAGGGTGCTCGACGACGAAAGGGTGGAAGTACGGAACTTTGAAACTGGAGAGGTGCATATGACAACGGTAAGCCGGTTAAAGGGTGGTTGTAATGGGTAATTATCTTAATATTGCTTTGCCCAAGGGAAGATTGGGAGAAAAGGCCGCTGAGCTTTTTGAATCAATAGGCATAGATTGCTCTGAGATGAAGAAGAATTCCAGGAAACTTGTCTTTACCGATGAGAAAAATTCCGTTAAGTTCTTCCTTGTAAAACCCAGTGACGTTCCTACATATGTGGAATACGGTGCTGCTGATATAGGTGTGGCAGGCAGGGATACGTTGCTTGAAGAAGGCAGAAATCTGTATGAAATACTAAATCTGAAATTCGGCTTATGCAGGATGGTGCTTGCAGGTCCTGCTGAATTGGAAGGAAAACTGGACCAACTGACACACAAGAGGGTGGCGACAAAATACCCGAGAATAGCGAGGGAATATTTTGAGTACAGGAGAAAAGAATCGGTGGAGATAATAAAATTAAACGGTTCGGTGGAACTTGCCCCACTGGTCGGGCTGGCAGAGTTGATTGTTGATATAGTGGAAACGGGAAATACATTAAGGGAAAACAATCTTGTAATTCTGGATACCATAGAAAATATCAGCGCAAGGCTTGTGGTAAACAGGGTAAGCATGAAAATTAAAAGCAAGGCTATCGCCCGGATTATTGACGAATTAAGAAAAAAGCTGGAAGAGAACTAGCAGCGAGAACTGGAAGCAAATCAGCAAATCATGAATAAACAGGACAAAATCCGGAACAAAGGGAGGGAACTGGCAGATGTTGAAAATTTTTGATGCTAACAGAGATAGGGAGTTGCTCAATGATTTTATAAGTAATTTATCAATCAGAACTTTCAATCAGGGTAATGATGTGGCTGAAACAGTAGCTTCGATAATCGAAAACGTAAAAGAAAATGGAGACAAGGCGGTTATTGAATATACGAGAAAATTTGATTGTCCCCTGTATACCGAAGAAGATATGCAGGTAAAGGAAGAAGAAATAAGCAAGGCCTATGATATGATAGACAGGGAATTGCTTGGAGTAATAAGGCGGGCAAAGTCCAACATAGAGAAATTTCACGTGAGTCAGGTTGAAAAGTCATGGTTTAGTGCCGGAGAAGACGGAACCATACTGGGGCAGATGATAAATCCCATTGAAGTTGTGGGGGTTTATGTACCGGGAGGTACTGCACCCCTTATTTCCTCGGTTCTGATGAATATAGTGCCTGCGAAAGTGGCAGGGGTTAGGAAAATTATTATGGCTACCCCGCCGGATAAAAACGGAAAGGTAAACCCGGCCATACTTGTGGCTGCCAGGGAGGCCGGAGCGGATGAAATATACCGCATCGGAGGCGCACAGGCTATAGCTGCCATGGCTTTTGGCACCGGGACCGTACCGAAAGTGGATAAAATTGCCGGGCCCGGGAACATATATGTTTCCACCGCCAAAAGGCTGGTTTACGGATACTGCGATATTGACATGTTTGCAGGGCCCAGTGAGATTACCGTTATAGCTGATGAAACGGCAAAACCCGAATTTGTAGCTGCGGACCTGTTATCCCAGGCTGAACATGATGCCCTGGCTTCTGCAATTCTGATAACAGTTGTTCCTGAAATGGCCGAGAAAGTAAAAAAAGAGGTAGAAAGGCAGTACCTTCAGCTTGAAAGGAAGGATATAATAAAAAGGGCCCTGGATGAATACGGAGCTATAATAATAGCGGAAAACATTGAACAGGCTGTATTCCTTGCAAACAGAATAGCTCCTGAGCATCTTGAATTGTGTGTGAAAGAGCCCTTTGGCCTGCTAGGATATATAAAAAATGCAGGAGCCGTATTCCTGGGGAATTATTCCTCGGAACCTGCAGGAGATTATTATGCAGGCCCCAGCCATGTGCTGCCGACGACAGGTACGGCAAGGTTCTTTTCACCCCTCAATGTCAGCGATTTTCTTAAAAAGACCAGTGTTATATCCTATAGCAGGCAGGCGCTGCACAGGGACAAAGATGATATTATTCGCTTTGCCGAGGCAGAGAAGCTTTCAGCCCATGCCAATGCAATAAGGGTCAGGTTTGGCGGCAGCAAAGACCGGGAAGAAAAGTTCGGAAAGGATAAAGACAGCGGAGGAGATGAAAACATATGAGCAAATTCTGGAGCGAAAGGGTATGGAACCTTGAACCCTATGTTCCCGGGGAACAGCCTAAAGATAAAAAATATATAAAACTAAATACAAATGAAAATCCTTACCCGCCTTCACCCCGGGTACTTAAAGCCATAAAGGAAACATGCAACTCTGACCTCAGGCTTTATCCTGACCCTGAGTGCGAATCCTTGAGGGAAACGATAGCTGACTATTATGGGCTTAAAAAAGAGCAAATCTTTATAGGAAACGGCTCGGATGAACTGCTGGCTTTTTCCTTCATGGCCTTTTTCAATCCCGGAGAATCCGCGGGAAAACCTGTGCTTTTCCCCGATATAACATATAGTTTTTATCCTGTGTATGCATCGTTATTTAATGTAGATTACGAAACAGTGGCTCTTGACGAGGATTTCTCCGTGCCTGTAGAGAAATTTTACAGGGAAAACGGGGGAATAATACTTCCCAATCCCAATGCTCCTACGGGCAAGTATCTTCCTGTTGAGTCAATACTCAGCATAGTTGAGAAAAATCCCGACAGTGTTGTAATAATTGACGAAGCATATATAGATTTCGGAGGCCGGTCGGTAATCCCCTTTATAAAGCAGTATCCAAACCTACTTGTAATACATACCCTTTCAAAGTCCAGGTCTCTTGCAGGACTTAGGCTTGGCTATGCCCTCGGAAGCGAAGAGCTGATACAGGGACTGGACAGGGTTAAAAATTCCTTTAATTCATATACGGTGGACAGGCTTGCCGTTGCAGGAGCCATAGAAGCCTTTAAGGACGAGGAGTATTTTCAGGAAACCAGGAAACGAATAATGGAAACGAGAGATAGGGTAACCAAGTCATTAAAATCCATGGGATTTGAAGTGACAGATTCAAAGGCCAACTTTATTTTTATAAAAAGTCCCCTTGTGGATGCCCTTACCCTGTTCCAAAAACTAAAGGAGGAGGGTATACTGGCGCGGCATTTCAACAAGCCCAGAATCAGCAATTATTTAAGGGTTAGCATAGGTTCTGAAGAAGAGATGGATTTTTTTGTGAATGTTATGAGCAGAATATTGGAGGAATTTAACAACCAAATGTGATATAATAAAGCTAACTGTCTGAGAGACTAACTGTTTAAGGAGGAGTGCGGATTTGAGAAAAGCCGATATCAGCAGAAAAACCAGGGAAACTGATATTACCGTAAGCCTTGTGATTGACGGAAACGGCGAAAGCAATATCAATACGGGAATAGGTTTTTTTGACCATATGCTTGACCAGCTTGCAAAACACGGATTATTTGACCTTGGTGTTAAAGCCGTGGGAGACCTTAATGTTGATGCACACCATACGGTTGAAGATGTGGGAATAGTTATCGGACAGGCTTTGAAGGATGCGCTTGGGGATAAAAAGTCCATAAAAAGATACGGAACAGCAATTATTCCCATGGATGAAGCCCTGGCCATGGTGTCCGTTGATCTTGGGGGAAGACCTTTCCTTGGATTTGACGTCAGTTTTAATTCAGATAAAATAGGAGACATGGATACCCAGCTTTTTGAGGAGTTTTTCCGGGCCCTTGTTTTTAATGCCGGCATTACGGCTCATATTAAAATCCTGGATGGCAAAAATGATCATCACAAGATTGAAGCTGTTTTTAAAGCATTTAGCAAGGCGCTGGACGAAGCGACAAAATATGATGAGAGAATTAATGGTGTTATGTCAACAAAGGGAGTTATATAAGGATATTATTTTAGTTATTATATTAAGCTGAATAACAGGTTACATGAGAAGTTACATGGTGCAAGGAGGTATATACAAATGAGCATGTTGATTAATGATACGAGTTTTTTAAACCGTCCGATATATATGAAAGGAAAAGTAAGGGATGTGTATGAATTCGGAGACAAATTGCTTATTATTGCAACTGACAGGATCTCCGCTTTTGACGTGGTTTTTCCTAACCTCATACCGAACAAGGGCAAGGTTTTGAACGGTATATCCGAGTTCTGGTTTAATTATACCAGAGATATTATTGGAAACCATATGATAACGACAAATGTTGATGAATTTCCCGAAGAGGTGGCAGGCTTCAAGGAGGAGCTCAGCGGAAGGAGCATGCTTGTTAAGAAGGCCCAAATGATACCTGCAGAGTGTATTGTAAGGGGGTATCTGGAAGGTTCCGGACTGAAAGAGTACATGAAGACCGGTAAAATATGCGGAATAACCCTTCCTCCCGGGCTTAAACAGTGCGATAAGCTGCCTGAGCCTGTTTTTACTCCCACCACAAAAGCAAATGAGGGGCATGATGAAAGCATAACTTTTGATCAGCTTGCAGACAGGATAGGAAAAGATATTGCCACAAAGCTTCGCGATATAAGCATAGAACTGTATATTAAGGCAAGCAAGTATGCGGAAAGCAAGGGGCTTATCCTGGCTGATACAAAGCTTGAATTCGGCTTCATTGACGGTGAGCTTGTGGTGGCCGATGAAATGTTTACCCCTGACTCGTCGCGATTCTGGGATATGAATGATTACCAGCCGGGCAGACCGCAGAAGAGCTTTGACAAGCAGTATCTGCGGGAATACCTGGAAGCAGTAGGCTGGGACAAGAATCCGCCTGCTCCCGAACTGCCCGAAGATGTTATAAGAAATACTTCCGGAAAATATGTTGAAGCCTACGAGAGAATTACCGGCAAGAAAATCTCATGAAATTCGGCTGGAAGACGGCATAATAATTGAAGGACGGGGCAACAAGCGAAAGATGAGCACGACATCAGAGGAAAAAGAGGTGGGCAGATGGGAATGGTTATTTATCCGGCGATAGATATTATGGGAGGCAGATGTGTAAGGCTGATACAGGGAAGGTTTGATAAAGAGACGGTGTATTCGGATGATCCCTGCATGACGGCAAAACAGTGGGAGAAAATGGGAGCAGAGTACCTGCATGTAGTTGACCTTGACGGGGCAAGAACAGGAGAACCCGTGAATTTACCCTTGATAATTAAAATAGCCGCGGAAGTCGGCATACCCGTTCAAACAGGCGGGGGAATAAGGACATTGAAAACAATAGAGACGGTTTTAAAAGGAGGAGTAAAAAGGGTAATCCTGGGAACATCCGCCGTAGAAAACAGGGATTTTGTAAAGGAAGCATTGAGAAACTTTGGCAAGGAAGCTATTGTAGTCGGCATAGATGCAAAGGACGGAATGGTGGCAACGGACGGCTGGGTCAAAACCAGCGGTATTAATGCGGTGGAATTTGCAAAGGAAATGCATGGGCTTGGGGTAGCTACCATAATATACACAGATATTGCCAGGGATGGTATGCTTTTGGGCCCAAATTTCAGCGCGATTGAAAACATGGTTAAATCACTGCCGGACGTTGATGTTATTGCTTCCGGAGGGGTGAGCTGCATAAATGATATTTGCAGGCTGAAAGCAATAGGTGCTTCGGGAACGATAATCGGAAAGGCATTGTATACCGGGGATATAGACCTCAAAGAAGCCTTGGAAATTGGGAAAAGCGAAATTGACAAAATTGACATAAAACTCCCGTATGAGCTCAAATTTGACCAGAGAGGACTTATCCCCGCAATTGTACAGGATTATTTCACCAATGAAGTTTTAATGCTTGCCTATATGAACCATGAAAGCCTCGAATTAACTCTTAAAAGCGGAATAGCCCATTACTGGAGCAGGAGCAGGAACAAGCTATGGAAAAAGGGTGAGACATCCGGACATTATCAATATGTTAAAAGCATTCATGTGGATTGCGACTGCGACACTTTGTTATTGAAGGTTCACCAGGAAGGAGTTGCCTGCCATACAGGAAACTATAGCTGCTTTTACAGAAAGCTCTCGGAATTTGAAAGGGGTGATCAATGAATGGAACAGGCAGAAAGGGTCGGAAACGAAGTAATTGAGGAGATTTACCGGGTTATTGCCGATCGAAAGCTCCATCCAAAAGAGGGATCATATACCAATTACCTTTTTGAAAAGGGAATAGATAAGATATTGAAAAAAGTGGGAGAGGAAAGCTCTGAAGTAATAATTGCTGCCAAGAACGAATCTACAGGAGAGTTGATATATGAAATATCAGACCTTGTATATCATGTCCTTGTGCTTATGGTTGAACGGGGTATAACTCCTGAGGACATATACAAAGAGCTAAAACGCAGAAGACAATCGGAGAAATAAGAAGAAAACAGGATTAATTTTCTAATAATTAATCAAAATTTCTTATTAACGCTATATTTTAGCAATAATGTATATTTGCTAACAAAATAGTTAATATATTATTATATAATAATGAATTAGCACTCATTTAATGTGAGTGCTAATAAATTGCCCGAAATAATTGGAAAATAGGAGGGAATATTATGGTAATAAAACCTTTGGGTGACAGAGTAGTTATAAAAAAGGTTGAAGCTGAAGAAACTACAAAGAGTGGAATTGTATTACCAGGGACAGCAAAAGAGAAACCTCAGCTGGCAGAAGTTGTAGCTGTTGGACCGGGAGGATTTGTAGACGGCAAAGAAGTTAAAATGGAAGTTAAAGTTGGGGACAAGGTTATTATCAGCAAGTATGCAGGTACCGATGTAAAAGTGGACGGCCAGGAATATACTATTTTAAGGCAAAGTGATATTCTGGCTATAGCTGAATAATCAATAAGGATATTCGGGAAACCAAGAAGAGGAGGATTATACAATGGCAAAGGATATAAAATTCGGGGAGGAGGCCAGACGCGCACTAGAGAGCGGAGTAAACCAGCTGGCTGATACTGTTAAGGTTACACTTGGACCAAAAGGCAGAAATGTTGTTCTGGAGAAGAAGTTCGGATCTCCTTTGGTATCAAATGACGGTGTTACTATTGCAAAAGAGATAGAACTTGATGATGTATTTGAAAATATGGGAGCACAACTGGCTAAAGAAGTTGCAACCAAAACCAATGATGTTGCAGGTGACGGTACAACTACTGCAACAGTGCTGGCACAGGCAATTGTAAGGGAAGGCTTGAAAAATGTAGCTGCCGGTGCAAACCCAATGATTTTGAGGAGGGGTATTGCCAAGGCAGTTGACGCCGCTGTAGCAGGAATCAAGGAGATTAGCCAGAAAGTTAAAGGTAAAGAGGATATTGCACGTGTTGCTTCCATTTCCGCAAATGATGAATTCATCGGAAACCTCATAGCTGATGCTATGGATAAGGTTACAAGCGACGGTGTAATTACGGTTGAAGAGTCAAAAACCACTGCAACCAATCTTGAAATTGTTGAAGGTATGCAGTTTGACAGGGGTTATATTTCACCCTATATGGCTACTGACGGAGAGAAAATGGAAGCAGTGCTGGACGATCCCTATATACTTATAACTGATAAGAAAATCAGCAATATACAGGATCTGTTACCCATACTTGAGAAAATTGTTCAGCAGGGCAAGAAGCTCCTCATAATTGCAGAGGATGTTGAAGGGGAAGCCCTTGCTACCCTTATTGTTAATAAACTGAGAGGTACATTGAACTGCGTCGCTGTTAAGGCTCCGGGATATGGCGACAGAAGGAAAGCAATGCTTCAGGATATAGCAATCCTTACAGGTGGAGAAGTAATAAGCGAAGAACTCGGACTTGACCTAAAGGATACTCAGATTAAACAGCTCGGCCGTGCAAGACAGGTTAAGGTGGACAAGGAAAATACAATAATTGTTGATGGAGCCGGCAAAGAGTCAGAAATAAAGAAGAGAATTGCCTCCATAAAGGCCCAGATTGAGGAAACCACCTCCGATTTTGACAGGGAGAAGCTTCAGGAAAGACTTGCAAAACTGTCCGGCGGCGTAGCTGTAATTCATGTTGGAGCAGTTACCGAGACAGAAATGAAGGAAAAGAAGCTCAGGATCGAAGACGCCCTTGCAGCAACCAAAGCTGCTGTGGAAGAGGGTATAGTACCTGGCGGCGGCACAGCATATATCAATGTCATACCCAAGGTTGCAGAATTATTAAAAACAACCGAGGGTGACGAGAAGACCGGCGTTCAGATTATAATGAGGGC
>Ga0134092_1000011_pt1 | contig 146571 bp, 136 predicted proteins | sample 3_6taG_FD_94454 | JGI IMG/M metagenome (GOLD analysis project Ga0134092, IMG submission 94454) | Switchgrass degrading microbial communities from high solid loading bioreactors in New Hampshire, USA - 3_6_20_6_A3 metaG | ecosystem: Engineered > Bioreactor > Semi-continuous > Anaerobic >... | reverse complement strand
ATTGAGCTATGGATGAATAATTATCCCAGAAGGATTTTTGGATATAAAACAGCTAATGATATTTACAAATCAGCTTAATTGTAATTGGAATAATATGGTGGGCAATTAAACTTGCAATTTATAAATTAATACTTGATATTTAATTTTGTATTGAACTCAATTCTGCTTTGTAGTATAATGTTAATGTTCTTTATTTCGATACGCCGAAAGCGTCCGGTGAATCAGCAGGTATTATTAAGTTTATCACGATTATGACTGCCAGACACCTTTCGATAAGAGGAAAGAAAGGTGTAATTTTTTGATTTCATGTCCCGGGAGGTGATGGTTATGGATTCAGGTAATGTTCCTGAGCGAAGTCTTCACACACTTATATTTAGTATTACTTCATATAATCGTATATGTAATTTCGGAAAAAATAAATACAGGGCCATAACTATCACCATGGTTCTCAGGTAATTCCATGGATAGTTAAGCGGCCCCTTGTGTAAAGGAGGGCTGTCAAATGAATGAAATAATTGCTGCTCTTATTTCTCATGGCAAGTTTGCTGAAGCAAGAAATGAAATTATCAAGATGAATGTAGTGGATATTGCACAGCTGCTGGAAGAACTGGATAAAAGCAATGCCCTGATAGTATTCCGCTTGCTACCCAAAGATATTGCCGTTGAGGTATTTGCGTATTTATCTTATGAACATCAGCAGTTTATTATTGAATCAATAACAGATAAAGAAATTCAAAACATCATGGATGAGCTTTTCCTTGATGATACGGTTGAGCTTATTGAAGAGATGCCTGCAAATATTGTGAAGAAAATTTTGAAGAACACAAATGACGAAACACGGAAGATGATTAACCTGATTCTTAAATATCCTGATAATTCTGCAGGCTCCTTAATGACAATAGAATATGTGGACTTAAAAAAGGAAATGACGGTAAAAGAGGCCTTGGAGCATATAAAGAAAACCGGCGTTGATAAGGAAACCATAGATATATGCTATGTAATTGATAACAACAGGAAGCTTGAAGGTTCTGTGCCTATCAGGAAGCTTATATTAAGCAGTGAGAACGAAAAAGTATCAGATATAATGGATAGGAATGTAATTGCGGTTAACACCCTTATTGACCAGGAAGAAATTGCCGCCATGTTCAAGAAGTATGACCTGGTGGCCATGCCTGTGGTGGATAATGAAAACAGGCTTGTAGGCATTATAACCATTGATGACGTGGTGGATGTAATTGAGCAGGAAAATACTGAAGATTTTTACAAGATGGGTGCCATAACGCCTACGGATGTGGATGAAAAATACCTGAAAATGGGCGTTTTTACCCTGGCCAAGCAGCGAATTGTATGGCTTTTGGTTCTCATGATTTCTGCAACTTTTACCGGCAGGATTATAGTGAGGTATGAAAATTTACTTCAATCAATGGTAGGACTGACCGCTTTTATTCCAATGCTTATGGATACCGGAGGAAATGCTGGTACACAGGCATCAACCATTATAATAAGAGGACTGGCATTAGGAGAAATTAAATTCAGGAATGTCTTTACGATACTGTGGAAAGAATTCAGGGTATCCCTTCTTGTGGGAATAGCCCTTGCAGGCATTAATTTTTTAAGATTGTATTTTTTGGAGAAAGTGGGAATTGCGACGGCTGTCGTTGTATGCATAAGCCTTGTTATAACCGTTGTGATAGCAAAGATTATAGGGAGCCTGTTGCCGATAGGAGCCAAAAGGTTAAACCTGGACCCTGCAATTATGGCAAGCCCGATTCTTACCACAATAGTGGATGCGATATCACTGTTCACCTATTTTAACGTGGCCATGTGGATTTTGGGGAAGTAAGTTGTTTTTAGTTCGTATGAGAGTGTTGAAAGAATCATGCAGGTAAAAAAATCATGCGGGTATAAGCGAATAAAAACACGGAGGCTTAGAAAGCCTCCGTAATTACCTGCCACACATTCATGTATACATCAATATCTTCAGGGGTATTAAAATCCGGTATATTACCTAATCGCCAAATAGATATTCCGCCGATTCCGAACAGGCGGGCAAGCTTTATTTTCGCTGATATACTTCTTGCATCTTCATACCACAGCAGGTTGTCTGTTCCGTCAGAGCTGTCAGTAAATTTTGCATATGGATTTTCATAAACGGGCAGATAAAGTATATTCGTATTTTTATCAATCAACCTGTTTTTAATGCGGGTGTAATCAGGCCTATAGGCGTCCCTGTTTATGATTTTGCCGTCTCTCATCTTCCACTGGGCCGAATCGAAAGACACCTGGAGAAGTATTTTGCTCCTGTCTTCTATGCCGGTATCCTTGTGAGTAATTGCTTTTAAAGCATAGTATACCTCATAAATTGGAGTGAGAGGGGTAATGGCATATCCTGTTTCCATGTCCTGGTCTGAAAGCCGCTTGGCATTATAATCATGAGCCATTAATATGATTCTGTCCGCAATCTCCCCTATGGTTTTAAAGTCGTAGGCATCAAAATATTCCTGGCTTGACATTACAGGGGGATGTACGGCGACATATAGCTTTTTACCGCTTTCGTCAAGAACAGCCTTTAATTCTTCCAGGAATACATTGAATAAATTTTTCAGGATAGGTCCTTTCATGTATTCAAAATCTATTGTAACCCCTGTGAAGCTGTGGGTTTTAATTTTTTCTGCGATCATTTCAATTACCTGTTTTCTTGTATCAGAGGTTCCAAGTATTAACGTGGCGGTATCCTTAGCGGCATCATTTTCCCCTGATGCGGTTACGGGTATGGCTTCATTTGCCAAGTGCACCATGAGCAGAGCAGGAATATTGTTTCCAGTGGCAGTATTAAGAGGAATTTCATATTTATTTGGGAAATAAAACTCGTTATTATTTTTAACCGTAGTATTTAATACCACCTGTTTATTTTGCATGTCATATTCCAGCTTACTCCAGCCAAAGCTCACCGAATCCAGGGACTTGATTAAATCTGCCTGGGAACTTGAGGATATGGCATAAAATGCATGCAGTTCTTCAAATGAGTGGTTGAGTTTTTCATAAAGCCTTATCATCATTGCCGCAGCTTCTTCCCTTAAGGCGGTATTATCGGGATTAAATATGCGGTCGGAAACACCTTTTATGATTTCCAGGTCCCTTGCTATCGTGATATAACCGGTATTCCTATGTACATCTTCAAAGTAAGAATCCAAACCGGATAACAACTGCGCCAGCTTGTCATATCCCAGTGCCCTTACAATCATGATTGCGATCTCTTCCCTCGTGATCGGGTCATCAGGCCTGAAATAGGGGGAATCATTTATTATTGCGCCGTTTTTTAAAGCGGTTTCTATGTAAGGAAAGTACCATGTGCCACGTTCTTTATTGTCATCGAAAGTCCCTTCTTCAGGGTATATTAAATCCCACTGCATAAGCCTTACAAGAAATGCGACAAACTCGCTCCTTTTAAGCGTAAGACCCAGTCCGAACTTATTATTCCCGATTCCCTGGGTAATATTAAGCTCCCTGAGTTTGTATATGTATGTACGAGCCCAGTGGTTTTCGGGAACATCACTGAAATAATATGCATCGGTTGAACCGTAAGTCCCGGAGGTTCCGCCGGCCGGGACACTGTTGCCGCCAGGCGGGCTGTTTGAGGCTGAAAAGGATTGACAGGGATTTATTGTGCCTACAACCAGCAGCATAACTGCTGCAAGCAATATAGCAGAAATTCTGCAAGCTGTATACCGGGTTAATTTCTTGTAAGGCATTATTGTATTACCTCCTTTTAGTAAAGTTCAGTTCATTTGCACAAATTTCACTTTTGCCGGCTTTGCTTCAATGAGTTCCAAGGTATTTCAATTATATCATGTTTTATTTACGTGCAATAACCGAACAAATGTTTGCATATGAAGAGAAATTGTGGTAAAATATTGCCGGAAATATGGAAAAGGTGAGGGTAAGGGTTATGGAGATACTTGAAAAGCTGAAAATCCTTGCTGAAGGTGCAAAGTATGACGTATCCTGTGTTTCGAGCGGAAGTTCAAGAAAGAATACGGGAAGAGGAGTAGGAGAAACCTTTATAGGAGGAATATGTCATACCTTTACTTCCGATGGCCGCTGTATCTCCCTTTTGAAAGTATTATTGAGCAATGAATGTGTTTTTAACTGCGCTTATTGTATAAACAGGATATCCAGCGATATCCCGAGGGCAACTTTTGAGCCGAGGGAATTAGCCGAGATAACCATAAATTTCTATAGGCGCAACTATATCGAAGGACTGTTTTTGAGCTCTGCAGTATATAAGAATTCGAACTATACCATGGAGCTTATTCTGAAGACAATAAAGATGTTGAGGGAAGAGTACATGTTTAACGGGTACATACATATTAAGGCAATACCCGGAGCAGACTACCGGCTGATAGAAGAGGCAGGAACTTATGCAGACCGCATGAGCGTTAATATTGAGCTTCCCTCAAATGACAGCCTTAAACTTCTTGCTCCCCAGAAAAAGAAAGAGATAATCCTGGGACCCATGTCCTTTATCAGTTCAAAAATACAAGAAAGCAAGGAAAGCATAAAAAAATATAAGTATGCTAAAGATTTTGTGCCGGCCGGCCAGAGCACCCAGCTGATTGTTGGTGCCACGCCTGAACCTGACCTACGAATTCTGAAGCTTAGTGAAGCTTTGTATAGGAAGTATGGCTTAAGGAGGGTATTCTATTCTGCCTATGTTCCTGTTTCAAACCATCCTGCCCTTCCCAGGATAGAGAAACCGCCTCTCCTGAGGGAACACAGGCTGTACCAGGCCGACTGGCTTTTAAGGTTTTACGGTTTTACGGCTGATGAGCTTTTATCTCCTGAGCATCCGAATTTTAACAAGTATCTTGATCCAAAATGTGACTGGGCTTTAAGAAATCTGCATCTTTTTCCCGTAGAAATAAATAAATGCAGTTATGAGACCCTGCTTCGCGTACCTGGTATTGGGGTAAAATCCGCTCAGAGGATCATTACTGCACGAAGGACAAGCAGCCTTGATTTTGACGATTTAAAAAAGCTCGGTGTTGTATTGAAAAGGGCCCAGTATTTTATTACCTGCAAGGGAAAGTATTATGGCAAAATCAAAATGAATGACGGTTTTATCTATCAAAACCTTGCGATGGATAGCATGTCGGAGAACCAGGGGCAGAATTTACCGATACCGGAATATAAGCAGTTGTCTTTCTTACCTCCTGGTTATGGTTATAACGGTTATGATACATTTGGCAGACCAGGCATGACAAGCCTGGTCTCCCGCACGGAGAGGATTAAGTCAATAACCGGGGAATTATGAATGAATTATGATGCTATGATTAGATTATAATGTTAATTATCGGAGAATATTATAGGGCCGCGCTAATTACAAAAGAATTATGCCAAATGGAACATGATTATCGGGGGAATAAGCAGAATGTTATGCTATTTATATGACGGAAGTTTTGAAGGCCTTCTTACTGCAATCTATGAAGCATACTACCGCAGGGAAAAACCCGACAGAATAGCATCAGTTAAATGTATGCAGCAAAATTTCCTTGAGAAGTATGTAACAATAGACACTGACTTTGAAAAAGCAAAAAAGGTCTATAATTCCATCAGAGATAAAATATCCCAGGAGGCTCTGGATAATGTCTACAGGGTTTATCTTGCGGACAGGGAAGAAGAAAACGCCACCATAATTTATGAGTACCTGAGGTTTGGCTGGCAGGTAGGGGCAAAGGTGGATTCCTTTCTCTCGGATGACAGGGTGTTAAAGGTTCATAAAATAAGGCAAAGAGTTGACCTGGAAGTACACAGGATGATGGGCTTTGTACGTTTCCGCTTGCTTGAGAACGGCATATACTATGCTCCCATTGAACCCGATAATGATGTATTGCCGCTGATTGCACCCCACTTTTCAAGCCGGCTTGCGGACCAAAACTGGATAATACATGATGTCGGAAGAAAGCTGGCAGCTTTATATAACAAAAAAGAATGGATAATTGTGGATGCTGACCTGGAGAGTATACCCGGAGTTGACGAAAGCGAGCATACTTACCAGGAGCTTTGGAAATATTTCTATAATAGCGTTACCATCAGGGAGAGGTATAACCCTGACCTTCATAAAAGGCTTCTCCCGAAAAGATACTGGCGCTATCTGACTGAAAAGTATTGAAGGTCAGGATAGAATATTTCTTACAAAATTTATAAAGTGCGGCAAAACTATGCCTGGGTCTTCAAGTTCCATATTCCAACGTTTTACCCATTCAAGGGATATATAGCCGTTATAGCCGCTGTTATTTAAAACCTGAAGAGCTTCCTTAACCGGAACATTTCCGTGTCCCATCATTTTATATTTTACCTGGCCGTTTAACTTTACTGAATCTTTTATATGGACAAATTTAATATATTCGCCTAATTTTTCATATGTTTGGGATACAGGTTCCGAGAAAAACCGGAAGGTGTGGTGAATATCCCAAAGGATACCGACAGCCGGGCTATTCACAATATTAATAAGCCTCAGTATTGTATCTGAATTTGCATACGTGCCGTTTGTTTCTATGAGGACGGCTACGTTCCTTTCTGCAGCATATTCTGCCATTATGGACAGGTTTTCAACCGTAAAGCTAAAATCTATATTTTCCTCAGGATGAGGGTTAGGATCCCCAAGCATTCTGACATATGGAACGCCCAGTTTTGAGGCTAAATCGATATACTCTTTACCTTCTTTTATAACAGTGCTGATATTGCATTTGTCTGATAAATTACATGAAGAAGTAAAGCATGATATTTCAAGGCCAAGCTTCTGTAATTTTTCTTTCGTTTTTTCAAGGTTTTCAGGCAAAAAGGGCTTGGCCGATGGAACATGTATTGTGTTCTCAATACCTCTTACTTCTATTCCGTCAAAACCCAAATCCTTTGCCGCAGCAACAATTTCGTTCCAACTCCACTGTGGACAACTTAATGTAGAAAATGAAATTTTCAAATTAATCTCCTCCGAAAAAATTAATGTTTGTTTTATAATGTCTTATTTTTGTTTTAATTTTTTATTTTCTTTTTTATTTATAATGATTATTTTTATTTTTATAAGTTTTTATAATGATTATAATAAGAGTATTTATTATAATCCCAATTTTCTTACGCGGTTTCTATACTGGCTGCATCATGCAGGTTCAGTTTATCTATGGCATATTCCCTTAATTTGTATTTTTGAACTTTGCCATTTGCGGTGAGAGGGAAGGAGTCCATAAACATCACGTATTTAGGGGTTTTATGCCTTGCCATATTCTGCCTTACAAAGTCTTTTATTTCCTCTTCCGTTGCCCTTTTCCCCTCTTTCAATATTATGCAGGCCGCAATTTCTTCACCGTAAACTTTGTCAGGTACACCTATAACCTGTACATCTTTGACTGCAGGATGGGTATACAAAAATTCCTCGATTTCCTTCGGATATATATTTTCTCCGCCGCGTATAATCATATCTTTAATTCTGCCAGTAATTTTAAAGTAGCCGTTATCATCCCTTGTGGCCAGATCTCCTGTATGAAGCCATCCTTCCGAATCAATGGCCTGGGCGGTAGCCTCAGGCATCTTATAGTATCCTTTCATTACATTGTAACCCCTGACTACAAATTCACCGGGAGTACCGTTTGGCACTTCTTTTTTGGTCTCAGGGTCCACGATTTTTGCCTCGATAAAAGGAAGAACCCTGCCAACTGTAGAAACTCTAAGATCAATGCTGTCATCAACCCTGGTCTGGGTACATACCGGAGATGCTTCCGTTTGACCGTATGCAATTGTAATTTCGGTGGCACCCATCTGTTCAACCACCTGGCGCATGACTTTTATCGGACAGGGTGAACCTGCCATAATACCTGTCCTGAGCTTTGGGAATTTGAATTTATGAAAATCAGGATGCTCAAGCATGGCAATAAACATGGTAGGAACACCATGTACCGCCGTACATTCTTCGTCCTGCAGCGCTTGCATTACCTTTACCGGGTTAAAATGTTCAATCGGGACCATGGTAGAGCCATGGGTAACACATGCAAGAATACCAAGCACGCATCCGAAACAATGGAAAAAAGGAACCGGTATGCAGAGTTTATCCTTGTGAGTAAGCTTCATGCAATCCCCGATAGCTTTCGCATTGTTTATTATATTATAATGAGTTAACATGACTCCCTTCGGAAAACCTGTTGTTCCCGAAGTATACTGCATGTTTATTACATCGTGGGGATCCAGGCTTTTTTGCACTTCCATAAGCTGCTGATCCGAAATTGATTTGCCCATTTCATAAAGCTGATTCCAGCTAAACATACCCGGATACTCCTTGTCTCCTATGTAAATAATATTTTTCAGATAAGGAAAGGAAGGATTTTTAAGATTTCCCGGTTCTGAATCCTTCAACTCGGGGCATAACTGGTTTATGATTTCTATGTAATTGGAATCCTTGAAGCCGTCTGTTAATATTAGAGTACTGGAATCAGACTGCCTCAAAAGATATTCCAATTCAAAGATTTTGTAATTTGTGTTGACCGTAACCAGCACGGCTCCGATTTTGGCTGTTGCAAACTGGGCAAGTATCCATTCCGGATAATTTGTAGCCCAGATAGCTACATGGTCTCCCCTTTTTATTCCAATTGCCATCAGACCCTTAGCCACCTGATTGCATAAATCCCTTAGCTCAGAATATGTTTTCCTAAAAGGCCTGTCGGTATACACTACAGCTTCATGATCAGGATATTTTTCAGCCATTTCATCAAGTAAATCTCCCAATGTAATGTTTAATAACTCATCCATACCTAAATACGCTCCTGCTTTACTTTTTATATAATAAGCATGTAATATATTTAAACAATTACTTATGTGAACTGATTATTAATAATTATAATATTAAATTAAATATTAAAAATAAGCAATTACTATATTAAAAATAAGCAATTACTAAAAATAAGCAATAAATATTAAAAATCAGAAATTGCTGTTATATAATAAAAGTGTAACAAGCTATTAATATAATAAAAATATAACAATATGTAAATAATAGCAGTGTCTAATGGCAGTGTCAACTGCCCACGGGAGCTAATTTCTTAACATTAAAGGAAAAATAAGGGAAAAAATAATTTGGCGGGGGGAATCAGCATGTCATTGGATCGTAATAAGATCAGGTCTTTTTGGAACGGTTTCTGGCAGCTTGCAGATATAAAAATATGGATTGCCTCAACGGTACCTATGATTGTAGGTGCTGCTCTTGCTTATGGAATTACGGGAAGAATTCACTTGTACTGGCTTATTGTTTCAATGATTGGCATTTATTGCATTGAAATCGGGAAAAACGCCGTAAATGAAATTGTGGATTACATATCAGGAGTTGACAGGTTTGTAACTCCGAAAAACAGAACACCTTTCAGCGGAGGGAAAAAAACCATTGTTGACGGAAAACTGACTCTTTTTGAAACAGGACTGATTGCCGTTTTCACATTCGGACTGGCAGGCCTTATAGGGCTTTATATTGTATTTTTCAGAGAACGGTCGGTCCTTTATGTGGGATTAGCCGGAGTTATTATATCCATAATTTACAGCGTACCTCCCTTTAAGCTTTCATACAGGGGATTTGGCGAGGTAGCCGTAGGTGTTACCTTTGGACCGTTAATTTTGTCGGGCATGTACCTGGTCATGGCAAACAGCTTTGATATAAGAGCGATACTTGTTTCAATACCAATAGGGCTGTTGATAGCAAATGTACTCTGGATTAACCAGTTCCCGGACTACGAGGCCGACATGCAGGGAGGAAAGAAAAACTGGGTTGTGCGGCTTGGAAAGAAGAGGTCGGTAAAGGTTTACCAGTGGATTTTTACCGCTGCATATGTGTGCTTTTTATTAATGAGCATTTTATTGAAAAACTGGCTCTGGCTGCTGGGCTTTTTAACAGTTCCTATAGCCTACCAGGCTGTTGAAACGGCCAAGCTGTATTATAACGATATACCGAACCTGCAGAAAGCCAATGCTAAAACGGTACAGATTTACATAGCTACGGGGATAATAATGACAATTGCCGCCCTATTCCAATGATAGAAAAGATTTCTTAGATAATCAGAGAATGAAATCCATGAAGGGATAATCAGGTACAAAAATAATCAGGAATAAAAAAAGATAAAATGATAAAAGGGTAAAAGAATAATAGAATAAAATTCGGAGAAAAATATCTTATCTCTTTCTCTTAAACTTGGATGGAGGATTCCCGTAATATTTTTTGAACAGCTTGCTGAAATGGTATGCATCATCGTAACCAACGCTTTTAGCAACGGTCTTTATGGGCATGCTGCCTTCCTCAAGCAAGCCCAGGGCTTTTGAAAGTCGGACTTTTATTAAATAATTGATGGGAGATTCCCCTATTTCCTCTTTAAATATTTTTGATATATAGGCAGGGCTTAAAAACATATTCCTTGAAATCTTCTCAAGGGATATGTCTTTCATATAGTTTTCATTAATGTATGAAATGATGGTATTAACAATATTTATCTTGTCATAGGATTCCAGATAGAAGTCGTTTTTCTCATCCTGTGACCTGGAATTCAGTAAATTTCCGTTATACTTGGCGGTTTCCCTCAGGAAAATGCCTATCAATTTTATAAGCAATGATTTTAAAATGAGCCAGCATCCCGGTTCATTCATTTCCTGTTCTGAAATAATTTCACTGCAGCAGCTTATAAAGTCCTGTTCATACCTTACAAATCTAAATACAGGGCTTGCATCACCGGCAATCAAATGATTCTTGGGCAAACCTTCAATGGAAATATTGGTAAATCCGATATGAAATTCAATAGATTCCTGTCCGTGATTCATAATACGGCTGTGGTATACTTGTGGGTTAATGACAACCAGGTCGCCCTTTTTAAGCTGATAATAAACTCCGTCTATTTTATACGTGCTTTCCCCCGAAAGAAAGTACACCATTGATATAAAATCGTGGCAGTGGTACTTGGTACTGCTGTTTTCATTGTATTTTCTTTTATATATATATAACAATTTCGGATTGAAGCTGTCTATGTCAACACCTAGATCGCACAAGGCAAATCACCCTCCTGTATAAGATTATTTTATATTAAATCCCAAAGTATTAGCAATAATCAAATATTGTATAAAAATAAACATCATCAGGTTAAAAAAATACATTTAATTAACTTATAAAATCACTCATAATTAAACAATGATTTAGATTCTTGTACTAGTTTTGGTGATATTTTATGAGAATTTTTAAGTTTTTTTGGAACTACCTGGAAAAATATAAGTATAACCTGATTTTAATTTTTGTACTGATGCTTGTAAACGCCCTGCTGGGTCTTGTTAATCCATATATATCCGGCAAAATAGTTGATGATGTTATTGTGGGCGGTAAAAAGGAAATATTTATAAGATTGCTGGCATTCCTTATACTGGGTGTTATTGTCAAATCAGTGGCCCGCTTCTTTTCCCTAATGTTGGTTGAAAAAACGTCACAGGACTTTCTTTATGATGTAAGAAATGAAATGTATTCAAGGATGCAGAAATTGGACTTTTCTTACTTTGATAAAACCAAGACGGGGAATATAATGACAATTATAAGCGGAGACCTGCAGGTAGTAAGGAACTTTATAGCCGGTTCGGCAACCTCGGTTTTCGAAAGCTTGTTTAGCTTTGTTTTTGTCATGGTATTCATGGTAAGGATGAACTTCCTGTTTACGGTGTTGTTGCTTGCGGTTACCCCGTTTATAGGATATTTTACTTTTAATATGACCAAAAGGACCAAGCCTCTCAACGCAGAATGGCATGAACAGGTTACAAGGTTGAATTCCGTTGTACAGGAGAATATCAGCGGTAACAGGGTTGTAAAGGCTTTCACAAACGAAGAATACGAAATAAAGAAATTCACCAAGGAAAATGAAGGATACAAAAATGAGTACGGCAAATGGGTGAATATATGGAAAAAGTACCTGCCCGTCATTAACTTCCTGGGCGGCATGATGACCGTAGTTGTAATCCTGGTGGGCGGCATACTTGTAATAAAAGGCAAATTATCTTACGGTGAGCTGGTAATATTCAGCAGCCTAATGGGTACATTGAGTGTGCCCATAAATATGGCAAACTGGTTGAGCGACCAGCTTCAGAAATTCATTATATCAGGCGAGAAAATTATTGAGCTGATGACTGTTGAACCCAAAATTGTAGATGCAGATGACCACGTTATCCCGGAAAAAATCAGTGGAGAAATTGAATTCAGGGGAGTATCCTTCAGTTACAACGGCGAAAAGGTTCTAAAGGATATCAACCTGCACGTTAAACCCGGGCAGACAGTTGGAATCATGGGACCCACCGGGTCAGGGAAATCCACGCTGGTTAGCCTGATTTGCAGGTTTTATGATTGTACCGAGGGTGAAATCCTGATAGACGGCATAAATATAAAGAAATTACCTAAGAAAATGCTGAGGAGCAATATAGCTATTGCCATGCAGGATACATTCCTTTTTTCCGATACAATAGAGGGCAACATTGCTTACGGGGTGCCCGATGCGGATATGGAAAGCATACAGTCGGCAGCTGATGCGGCAGGGGCCCATGGATTTATTATGGGTCTCCCGGAGAAATATGATACCATAGTCGGAGAAAGGGGAGTCGGACTTTCAGGAGGCCAAAGGCAAAGGGTATCGTTGGCAAGAGCTTTACTGAAAAATGCTCCTATTATGATATTTGATGATATTACATCAAGCGTGGACGTAGAAACGGAGCAGGAAATACAGAAGTCCCTCAAATCGGTCTACGCCGGCAAGACCACGTTTATTATATCCCACAGGATTTCCTCCGTGAGGAATGCGGATATAATATATGTGCTTGACAAAGGAAGAATAATTGAACAGGGTACCCACAGCGAGCTTATAAAGAAGAAAGGGTATTACTACAGCGTATATATGATTCAAAGCGGAAACGCCAATTTAATAACGGATTTAAAAACAGATTCGATAGTGAATTCAATAATAAATTCAAGAATTGATTCAAAAATAGCGGAGGAGATTGGAGTAGGTTAAAATGGCCAGGAATAAATATGATATTGATGAAAAATTGGAAGGCGATTTTAATATAAATTACCTGAAGCGGATATCAAAATATGTGAAACCGTACAGGGGGAAGATGATATTAACTTTATTCCTCATGATTCTCACCACTTCCGCATCCCTTTTGGGTCCTTACCTTATCAAGGATGCATTGGACAACAGGATCCCGAACAACGACATTAAGGGGCTTGTTGTGCTGTCGTTGATATACGTTGCTACACTCATCGTTATAGCCGTATGTTCAAGATACAGGATTGAGTTTATTAATGATGTGGGCCAGAGTATAATACGCGATATCCGCCTTGATTTGTTTACGCACCTGCAGGAGCTGCCTTTTTCCTATTATGACAGCAGGCCCCACGGTAAGATATATGTTAGGGTTATAAACTATGTAAACAATATTGGTAACCTTCTTTCCAACGGTCTTATACAGGTTATTATAGATGTTTTAAGCCTTGTGTTTATCGTAGTAATTATGTTTACCATTGATGTAAGGCTGAGCTTTATAAGCCTTATGGGAATTCCGCTGCTTTTACTTGTTGTCTTCCTCATAAAGGGAAGACAGAGAAGGGCATGGCAGGATGTAAGTGCCAAGCAGTCCAACCTGAATGCATATATACATGAAGGAATTTCAGGCATTAAGGTGACCCAGGCTTATGTCCGTGAAGACATGAATCTTGATATATTAAAAAATTTAGGTGAAAAGTACAGGGCAGCATGGATGAGAGCAGTCGGAACAAGCTTTATTCTCGGCCCTGTGGTTGAAAACATATCCGTGCTGGTTACGTGCCTTATCTATATAGCGGGAATATCCTGGGTTGCAGGCGGGGTATCCTTAGGTGTAATCGTGGCATTCACGAATTATGTAAGCAGGTTTTGGGGACCCATTAACAACCTCAGCAACTTTTACAACCAGATTGTTACTGCCATGGCATACCTGGAGAGGGTCTTTGAGACCATGGACGAAAAACCCACGGTGGCAGATAAACCGGGAGCTTATGAAATGCCTCCTATAAAAGGAAAGGTGGAGTTCAGGAATGTGTGCTTCCGCTATGAAAAGGACGGTCCGCTTATCCTCAATAATGTCAGCTTTACTGCAAATCCCGGTGAATCAATAGCCCTGGTGGGACCTACAGGCGCAGGCAAAACCACCATTGTTAATTTGATAAGCAGGTTTTATAACATAGAGTCGGGAGAAATCCTTATAGACGGAATAAATATCGAGGATGTAACCTTAAAATCACTGAGAAAGCAAATGGGTATTATGCTTCAGGATACCTTTATTTTCTCCGGGAACATCATCGACAATATTAAATACGGTAAACTGGATGCAACCGACGAGGAAGTTATTGAAGCCGCAAAGGCCGTTATGGCCCATGATTTTATCATGGAGATGGAAGGCGGTTATTATGCGGAAGTAAGTGAGAGGGGTTCCACCCTGTCTGCCGGGCAAAGGCAGTTAATATCATTTGCAAGGACGTTACTGGCTAATCCGAAAATTCTTATACTTGATGAAGCAACATCAAGTATTGACACAAAAACCGAGATAGCCGTGCAAAAAGGGCTGGAAAGACTGCTTCAGGGGAGGACGTCCTTTATTATTGCCCACAGGCTGTCTACAATAAAAAATGCCACAAGGATTATGTATATAGATAACGGAAGAATAATTGAACAGGGAAGCCATGATGAGCTTATGGCCAAGAAAGGAGCATACTGGAAGCTCTATACTGAACAGTACAGATATCTTGAACCTGATGAGGATAATGGGGAGAAAATCAGCGGGGAAGAACAACTTTTATCCCGCCGGGGATAATTTCAAAGTCAATTTTCCCGCTAATCATACTGGCTTCACCGTCAATATTCATTGCTATGCTGTTTTTGCTGATAATGCTTACTTTTTTGGCCTTGTGAAACGAAACCTCTTTTATTGTACCGTGGGTGCCTTTTACAAAGCGGGAGAAAAATTTGATGATTTTTGATCTCCCAACATATTCAATAAGGCAGATGTCCAGGAAACCGTCATCCAGCCTGGAGGAAGGGACAACCTGCATTCCGCCGCCGTAATACCTGCCATTGGCTACTGCCACAAGAAGGGTGCCTGCTTTTATGGTTTTGCCGTCAATATTTATTTCAAGGTGATTGTTCTTGTAGCTTGCAAGTGTGGCAAGAACGCTGAGAATATAAGCGGTTAGTCCGGTTATGAGAGGGAGTTTTTTAATCTTGTATGATTTATATACCACCTCGGCGTCAAACCCCACGGATGATATGTTCAGAAAGTATCTGCCATTGACTTTCCCAATATCAATTGTGATCTCATTTCCATGGACAAGGCTGTCAAGAAAAGGGATGCTTGGCTCAGGCAACTTCTTACCGCCGCGGGTGTATTTTTTGTAATTTTCCAGGCTTTTCACAAAATCATTTCCCGAACCTGCAGGCATAATGGCAAGGGAGCTGTTGCTTCCTGCTATTCCGTTGAGAACTTCATTTAAAGTGCCGTCTCCTCCGACGGAATAAACCCTGAAATTATCCTTGCTTACGTATTCTCTTACCAACTCAGTGGCATGTCCCGGATATTTTGTGACTTCGATAAAATAATCGCTGCTGTTATCCGAAAAATATTTTTCAATTACGGGAATATAATCGAGAGATTTTCCCTTGCCTGCAATCGGATTTATTATAAATAAATGTTTCATGTTATCCCCCTCCAGGTATCTCCCTGCAATTAAAATCAATACTCGCAATTCAAAAACAGTGCTATAAAGCAATACAAAAGTATAAGAATCTACAGCTGCTTATTTTCATATCATTAATAAGTAAATTAATTATAAACTATTTTAACTCATAACTTTATGATATTACAACAAATAATGAAAATATTCGACGAAAAAAATCCCTCCGTTTCTTTTTTATTACCATCATGAAAGAGGAAATACTAAATATTGCATTTGATTTGAATGGCTGATAGAATAATTTTGAAGGAGGTAATATTTAGTGATTGTCGGTAATGAAATTTTGAAGTATAAGGAAGATATTATAAAGGGATTATGTGACCTTATAAAAATAAGAAGCGTGACATCTCAACCCCTCGAAGGAAAACCGTTCGGAGAAGGCGTAAATCAGGCTCTGGAGTATATGCTTAATCTGGGAAAAAGTTTGGGTCTTACTGTAATAAATGTTGACGGATATGCAGGCCACATTGAATACGGTGAAGGTGATGAAGTTGTTGGCGTCCTTGTTCATCTTGATGTAGTTCCTGAAGGTGCAGGATGGACTTTCCCTCCCTTTGAAGGCGTTATCCATGAAGGCAAGATATACGGAAGAGGAGCTTCTGACGATAAAGGACCGGCAATTGTAGCGGTTTATGGCTTAAAGGTTCTGAAAGATTTAGGAATAGCTACAAAAAGAAGAGTGAGGGTTATCCTGGGAACAAGTGAAGAGACCGGGATGAAGGACATGGAATATTATTTTTCAAAGGAACCGCTGCCTGTTATGGCCTTTTCTCCGGATGCCGAGTATCCGATAATTAACAGGGAGAAGGGAATATTACAGCTTGTCCTTACAAAAAACAAGGATGAGTCCGGTTCTGTTGTTGAAAAGATTGTCGGAGGAGAAGCTGCAAATATGGTACCTTCCGAATGTAAGGCATACATTCCCGCCGATTTGGTTACGTCGGAAGAGCTTGAACGTCTGCGGAAGCTGGCGGGTGAAATAAGCGAAGATAATATTGACATAAGTTACGAAAGCGGTAACCAGGAGGTCAAGGGCAGCCGGATTATCATACGGGCAAGGGGAAAATCAGCCCATGCTTCAACTCCATATAATGGTATAAATGCTATAGCATGTTTGATTGATTTCCTTTATAGGGCTCAAGCTGAAATAAACGGTAACTTTGGGAAGAGCATATATCTTGACGGCTTCCTTAAATTTATCCATGAAAGGATAGGCAAGGAGACTTCAGGACAATCACTTGGCATTAATTTTAAAGATAATGAATCCGGAGAATTGACTTTAAATCTCGGAAAAATCAGCTATACGGAAACAGAGAAGAGGGCTGTTCTTGATATTCGTTATCCCGTTACCGTTAACCTTGATATGATATTAAAGGCCATAAAGGAAAAAGCTTCAGTTGATGGCATCAGTGTAGAGGTTCACGGGCATCATCCTCCCCTGTATATACCTGAAGACCATCCCCTTATTGTTAGATTAAGTAATGCATACGAAAAGATTACGGGAAAGAAGGCAGGCCTCGTTGCAATAGGAGGAGGAACCTATGCGAGGACACTGCAGAATAATGGAGTGGCTTTTGGCGGAGCGGGAACCAATTACCATCAGCCTGATGAATATGTGACGATAGATGAGCTTATGGAACATGCCAGGATATGCACACAGGCCATTTATGAGCTTGCAATATAGGGCTGTCATATATAATGATGTCATATGTTGTATTATATATAATTATATATAGTGCTATTGCAATATAATAAGCAATAATATGCTATGTAAAATAGATGTACTGTGTAAAATAAAGTAAAAATTTTAATGTAATAAAATGTGAAAGCAATTTAGATATCAAAGCAATAATGAATAAGGCATATTAAATTAACATTTTTTATAGGAGGCTAAGGGTAAAATGATAAGCTTAAAAAGGTCCAGTTTAAAAGATAACAAAGAGCTGTTTGAAAAGGCGGAGGTAAAAATACCTAGGTTTGACATTGATGCAATGATTTCCGACAGTAAGGAAAATCCCGTATGGGTGCATTTCGGCGCAGGGAATATATTCCGCGGATTTATTGCTGCCCTTCAGCAGGAACTTCTTGAATCCGGCATTTCAGGTAAGGGTATAGTAGCAGCGGAAACCTATGATTTTGAAATCATAGATAAGATTTATGCTCCTTATGATAACTTAAGCCTGCTTGTAATACTTTATCCTGACGGAAGTTTTTCCAAAAGAATTATTGCAAGCGTGTCAGAGGCTTTAGTCGGTGATCCTTCAAGGGAAGATGACTGGAACAGGCTAAAGGAAATTTTCTCAAAACCCTCTTTACAGATGGCAAGCTTCACAATTACAGAGAAGGGTTATAATATAAGAAAGCTGTCGGGGGATTTACTTCCCGAGGTGGAAAAAGATATTGAAAACGGGCCCGATAAACCTGTGAATGTCATGTCCAAAGTGGCCAGCCTTGCGTATACCCGTTTCAAAAGCGGACAACTGCCTGTGGCTTTGGTAAGTATGGATAACTGTTCCGAGAACGGGAAGAGGCTTAATGAGTCAGTTGTATTTATAGCTAAGGCATGGGCTGAAAAGGGACTTGTGGAAAAGGAATTTGTTGATTATCTCAACAATCCTGCAAAGGTATCCTTCCCATGGTCCATGATAGATAAAATAACTCCGAGGCCTTCCGAGGACGTTAAAAATATGCTCGAAAGCAAGGGCATTGGCGGGATGGATATTGTAAAGACTGAGAAAAATACTTTCATTGCTCCTTTTGTGAATGCAGAAGGCCCGCAATACCTTGTAATTGAGGACAGTTTCCCGAACGGCCGTCCTCCTCTTGAAAAGGCAGGTGTAATATTTACGGACAGGGAGACAGTTGACAAGGTTGAAAAAATGAAGGTGGGTACCTGCCTGAATCCTCTGCATACTGCACTGGCAGTATTCGGATGCCTGCTTGGATATAAAACTATTGCTTCCGAGATGCAGGACAGCTTGCTAAAGAAACTGGTAGAAAAAATAGGTTTGGAAGAAGGCATGCCTGTCGTTATCAATCCGGGCGTTATCGATCCGGTAGCCTTTGCCAAGGAGGTTATCGAGGTAAGGCTTCCTAATCCGTATATACCTGACATACCCCAGAGAATTGCAACTGATACATCTCAAAAGTTAAAAATGAGATTTGGTCAAACCATAAGGTTATACAAGGAAAGCCCGGATCTTGATCCTGCGAAATTGAAATATATACCCCTTGTTATTGCAGGCTGGTGCAGGTATCTCATGGCAATCGACGATTCCGGAAACGAAATGAGTTTAAGTCCTGACCCGATGCTTGATTCATTGAAATCTTACATGGAAGGTATAAAATTCGGAGATGCGGCAAGTGTGGGAGATAAACTAAAACCGATACTGTCAAACACCGAATTATTCGGCCTTAGCCTTTATGAGGTTGGGCTTGGTGAAAAGATTGAAGGGTATTTCAAAGAAATGATTGCAGGAAAAGGTGCTGTAAGAGATACTTTGAAGAAATACCTGGAGGAATGAGAGTAATTTGAAATAATCGGTTGATATATTTATATCATTAAAATAGTCAGATTGTTACTTTTAAAATGTGCCGGTTTGAGAATAGACACGAACCGGCACATTTAATTTTATTATCTAATATTAATGATATTATTTAATAATAATTATAATATTTTATTAACTTAATAATAACTTAATAATTTATTAATAATATTATCTTATGTTTATTTTAGTACTTGGATTAATAATCTTTAGCAAACTTGTTAATTGAATTATTCGTCCAATAAATAGAATAACATTTGAAAAACTGGTAAAATTAAAATAATAGGGAGGTTGTGGCAATAATAATTTTAAAATACGATAAAATATACTACTGGAATAAAGTTTGCATTACAAAGCTGAAATATTATAAAATGATAACTTAAGGTGTTTAGTAAGTAAGACGGTAAATATACTTTTAATTGTGAAAAATATGACGATAAAATAAACGGCTTTTTATGGCTTTGGAGGTGATATTATGGAAGAATTGACTTTAAAAAAGACAACAGGCATAGATATTAAGAATATACTTAACAAGCTGTCGGAGCTCATAATAAAGGAATATACCTTTTGGATATATTTTCTTTTGTCCGTGATGCTTAAGTGCATATATTTTCAATATACTACCAAGATAAATACTGGTTCTCTTTTTTCACAAACCAATTTTTTAATGCTGCTTGCTTCTTTTTTTATATTGCTGATAATTTCGTCCACCATATTGCTGTTTTTTAATAAAAGGCGCTTAGAGGCAGTTTTTGCATATAACATTATTTTATCTGCAATCCTTACGTGTGATACCAACTTTTTCCGTTATTACTATAGTATATTAACAATACCTGTAATCATGCAGGCTGACATAAAACTGCTAAGCTCGATTGACGACAGTATAATGAGCCTATTTAAGCTGAAAGACATAATTTATATCATAGATATTCCGATCATGCTTATCTGGCTCATTAAGTTAAAGAAAAAAAGCATTCAAAAGATACCTCTTGAAAAGAAATTAACGGCATTTTTGATTATCCTATTGATAGGATGTGTTGGGTTTATGACAATTCATGGGAATACAGATACCCAAGCATTCGTATACAGCGGAAATTACGTTGCGAAAAAACTCGGCGTGTTTTATTCCCATTATGATAATACAAAAAAATATATAGAAGAAAACATAGTAGATGAAAATGAATTGACACCTGAAGAAAAGTCTTATATCATAGAATATTTCAAAAATCAAAATCAAAACAGCACAAGCGAAAGTTCCGGTAATTTTAGGGGCATTGCAAAGGGGAAGAATCTGATTGTAGTTCAGGTTGAAGCCCTTCAGGGATTTATGATTAATACTGAAGTTAATGGCAAGGAAATAACTCCGAATTTGAATAAACTGATAAAAGAGAGTTTGTATTTTGATAACATGTATTACCAGATAGCGGGAGGAAATACTTCTGACGCCGAGTTTTTGGTAAATACATCCCTTTTCCCGGCAAGGGAGGGTTCCGTATACGTGAGGTTTCCCAATAATCTGTATTATTCCCTTCCCAAGGCTTTAAAAGCCCAGGGTTACAATACTTATGCCCTGCACGCTTTTACAGCTCAATTCTGGAACAGGGAAGAAATGTATAAGGCATTGGAATTCGACAAGTTTATTAATTCGGATTATTATGTACAGGATGAATTTGCAGGATGGGAAGGTAATGCATTAAGCGATTCATCATTTTTCAGGCAATCTTTTGATAATATAGATACGACGGAACCATTTTATTCATTTTTTATAACCCTTTCAAGCCATTATCCCTTTACCTATTTTGAAGATTATGATTTTGATGTGGGGGAATGGCAGGGCACTTTACTTGGGAATTTCATAAAGGCAATTAACTACGCTGATAAATGCCTTGGAGAGTTCATTGATATATTGAAGGAAAGGGGATTATACGATAATTCGCTGCTTGTAATTTACGGAGACCATTCAGGAATACCAAAACATATGGCTGATGAATTGATGCAGTTTTTGGGAATTGAATATAGCGAAGTCGAATGGCTCAGGCTCCAAAAGGTACCCTGTATAATGTATTATCCTGGTTTAAAAAACGGTGAGAGGGTAAGTATAATAGCAGGGCAGATTGATATATTGCCTACCATTGCTAATCTGATGGATTTCGATGTTCCCTATGCCCTTGGCAGGGACCTGTTAAATACAGATAGGGAATATGTGATTTTGAGAAATGGCAATATAGTAACCGATGAATATGTTTACCTGAATGAACTGGGTGAAGTCTACAGTATTAAAGGCGGTAAAGCCATTAAGGTAAACAGAAAGAATTATGAAAAAGATATAAAAACGCTTTTAGAAAAACTGAATATTTCCGATATTATTATTGAAAAAGATGCATTGAGGTACATTGAATCGCAGCAGTAGAACAATGAAATTTACCAAAATCCATGGCACGGTCCGGGAATATGTTTCCATCGGGAAATATTTCCTTGAAAAACAGGTAAATTAGTTTTTCAAAATGTTTAGAAATGCCGCATGTATTAAGGATTAGGAAATTTTGAAATTTATACCTTTTAAGATGTGTTGAAAAATTATAACATATGGTATATCATTTACTAATGGTAATATTAAAAATTGTATATTTTGTATATTTTTTTGTAATTATGGGTTTTTAGGGGTATTTTTGTTTATATGTCAAAAAAATGTAAAGAATTATAGTTTATTTTAGTTAATTATAAAGTATTATTACATAGGATAAGGTGTAAAGTACAGGTGGGGTCAATTAATGAAAGAATTAGTCAAAACAGATAATGTAAAGAAAATGATACAGGAAATAAAAATACTTCAGCATAAATTGGACAGCGCAATAGAATATAATATGCTGAACCGAGATGAATTGCTTAAATTAAGTCAGGAACTGGATAAACTTATAGTTGATTATTATGATTTGAAATATAGTGATTAATATAAAAAATATCGTTACCGAAAGCAATACAAATGGTCCAAGTTCTTATCAGACAAATAAATTATTTGTAGTCCGTGTATAGTAGTTTATGTATATCATAAAGAATATTATAGGAGTCTTTACTATGAAAGTCTTTGCCTGGATAAAGGCAGAGACTTTTTTTTACAAATTTTACATGAATATAAATTACTCATAACGTAAATTTCCTAAAAAAATTACTAAAATTTTAAGTATTGACAAAATTATACAAATATAGTAATATTAAGTTACAATAAATACTATAATTTGAAATAATAAACATAATAGTATAACATAACAAGCTGGGTGGAAGTTTAATATGGTTAAAATAAATCTTGTAATTGCAGATACAGATAAGGATTATTTGCAGAGCTTTGCTTCCTTTTTGATGGACAGGTATCCCCAAAAGTTTATTGTAAACTCTTTTAGCGATTTTGAACGTTTTAAAGAATGCATGATTGAAAAAAGTAAAGAAACTGTTATCCAAAAGGCTGACATCATTCTTGTTGCAAAGGACTTCTATGACAGATTGAAAGGGAGTTTCAATGGACTGTTAACGTCACATGATTGGTCAATACCGGTAATTTTACTAGCTGATGATAAAAACAATTCCATGGAGACCACAGAGGAATCAGGTAAGATGAGTTATATTTACAAATATCAATATGGAGACAAATTGGTAAAAGATATTATTCAAATATATGAAGATAAGTGTAATACTAAAGGGGAGCAGGTAGATGAGACAAAGGAAGAAAAGCAAAACTTGTGCAATATAAAACAGGGTAAGACAAAAATTATATCTGTTTTTTCGCCGGCAGGAGGTGCGGGGAAGACCACCATTGCCGTAAATGCAAGCGTTTTATGTGCTTTAAATGGCCTAAAGGTATTTTATCTTAATTTTGAAAGCATTAGTTCCGAGCCGTGCTTTTTTGATTGCAGTTTTAGAGATAAAGATTATGAAAACCTGTCTAATGTTATATTTGCGATTAAAGGGAAAAATAAAAACCTCAGTGCTCGTATTGAAGCGGCCAAATTCAGTGATGTTGTCTATAACGTACATTACATCATGCCTCCTGACAGTGCCCTTGAAATGGCAGAAATTCTTCCTGATGATGCTGTATGCCTGCTTCATCATATTACTGATTCTGGATATTATGATGTGGTTTTTATTGATATGACAAGCATACTGGACGAAAAGAACATCAGTTTAATGGAAGAAAGCGATGAGGTAATATTAGTTCACACTCCGGGAAGGATATCGAAGCAAAAATTGATACATTTTTTCAAGGAACTTAAGCTGTATCGGAATAGAGATATTGACTTGAGCAAAAAGGTAACATTGATTGTGAATAAATATGAAGAACGGTTTTCAAAACAGATTAAAGAAGATATTGATGAACTATGCTCAATTATTGGGGAAACACGATGTATGCAATATATTAAGGTTCCTTTCAACGATAAGTATGGCAAGGAAGGAAAAGGAGGTGGGGATAAGGTTTGCTTTAATGAGGGACTTTACAAGCTCATAGAGAGATATGTAGGTTAACAAGAAAAAGCTATATGGAAATATGATAAGTGACATGTTTGGTTGGCAATCACCGTACTGAGAGGGGGGGGGACAGGAAAACTTCCGCGATGGTTCCTACAATGATCCGGAGAAGAACAGCGCTTCAGAAAGAGGTTATAAATGAGATAAAAGCCCTGGTAAACAATAAAATAGATATTATGGCCGATATGTCGGATGAAGATGTAAAAGAGTTGATTGCAAGTGTGGTTCTTGAAAAATCACGGGAATTCTATCTCAGTATTGCTGAAAAACAGGAGATTGTAGAATTTATTTTTAACTCCATGCGAAGACTGGATATATTACAGCCTTTGATTGACGATACTTCCATTACGGAAATCATGGTAAACGGTCCTGATAATATTTTTATTGAAAGGGCCGGCAGGATACACAAATTGGATATAGGGTTTGAAAGTGAAGAGAAACTGGAAGACATAATTCAGTCAATTGTTTCAAAGGCTAACAGGATGGTAAATGAAGCATCTCCTATCGTTGATGCAAGATTAAAGGACGGGTCCAGGGTAAATGTGGTTTTGAAGCCAATAGCTCTTGACGGGCCAGTAATGACAATAAGGAAATTTCCTGATAAACCTATAACAATGGAAGATTTAACGGAATGGGGCTTTATAACCGAAGAAGGCGCTGAGTTTTTAAAGAAGCTGGTACAGGCCAGGTATAATATCTTTATTTGTGGCGGGGCAGGCTCAGGGAAAACAACTCTGTTAAATGCATTATCCAATTTTATTCCTGAAGATGAAAGGGTCATAACAATAGAAGACGCTGCTGAACTTCAGATAAAGGGAGTTAAAAATCTGGTAAGGTTGGAGACAAGAAATGAGAATACCGAGGGTAAAGGCAGGATAACCATAAGGGACCTTATTAAAACAGCATTGAGAATGCGGCCGGAAAGAATAATAGTTGGGGAAGTCAGAGGAGAAGAAGCCCTGGACATGCTCCAGGCAATGAATACAGGCCATGATGGATCATTGTCCACAGGTCATGGAAATTCGCCGAAGGACATGCTGAGCAGACTTGAAACTATGGTTTTAAGCGCCGCATCTATGCCTCTTCAGGCAATACGACAGCAGATTGTTTCCGCTATTGAGATTATAGTTCATCTTGCCAGGATGAAGGACAAGTCCCGGAAAACCCTTGAAATAACTGAAGTGGCAGGAATAAAAGAGGGAGAAATAATACTAAATCCGCTGTTTGTGTTTGATTACGGAGAGGAAGATGATAGCAGGATGCAGTGCGGGAATAACCCGAAGGAACCTGAAAAGGTTACCGGAACTTTAAAAAGAACCGGAAACGAAATGGTAAGGACATGGAAACTTAAAGCCGCAGGTATTAAGTTATAATACAGGTATTGAGTATGTAATAGGCTATAAATGCTGAGCAGTAAAATAAAAACATCTTAAGCAAAACAGGGGGCCAAAAGGGAACTGGCAGAGGAAAGTTCGGGGGAAAGATGACAAGATGGAGAAAAGAGAGAAAACAAGATGGGAAAAAGAGAAAAATAATAAGAAAGATATAAAAGAAACCATGAAAAAAGGAAAGCTGCCAGAAACAGGAGGAAACAGGAAGAAGGCAGTACCGATAGATTATAGTGTATATATCATGTCAAAAAAAGAAAAATTCATAAATATATTAATGGCCATACCGGTAATATATATCATAGGCTATTTATTCTATAAGAATCATGCAATAAGTATAGTTTTAAGCTTTGGAGCCCTATTGTATCCAAAAATAAAAACAAGGCAAATAATTAAAAGGAGAAAAGAAGAATTAAACATACAATTCAAGGACATGCTTTATTCGCTTCAATCATCCATATGGTCAGGAAAGCCTGTTGAACTGGCATTCAGGGAGATCGTAAAAGACCTTAAGGTTTTGTATCCGGAATCAAATACTCCCATAATAGAGGAAAGCCTGCTTTTAACACGGAAAATAGAAATGAACGAGACAATAGAATCGGCGGTCATGGATTTTGGTAAAAGAACAGGGATAGAGGATATAATGGATTTTGCCGAGGTGCTGCAAACTTGCAAAAGAACGGGCGGAAATCTTGTTGAAGTGATTAAAAGAACAACAGGTATTATAAACGACAGGATTGAAATAAAACAGGAAATTAACACCATGCTGGCAGAAAAAAGGATGGAAATGAAAATATTGAACCTGATGCCGGTGGGGCTTCTTGTAATTCTTTCGTTTACTGCAGGTGACTACATTGCTCCTTTGTACAACACCCTGACAGGGAGAATTGTAATGACCGTATCCGCCCTTTTGATTGCTGCAGCTTATTATATCTCGGCAAGGATAATGGACATAGAAGTATAGATAAGGAATTGATGATGGGGGAATTAGGATGCTTTTACCGGCTCTTGGGTTGCTGCTGATATTTACCGTATTATACATAATTTCCGGGAAAGAGTATTCAGGCATTATGGATCATTTAAACAATAAGGAAGATGAACAATATAAATATATTAAAAGATTTTTGCCTGTTGGCTTCTTTATCCTCGACAGGATAGGATATAAATATTCTTCCCGGTATGACAGAAAGCTGTTCTTGAAAATTTCGGAAATTTACGGGGCCAAAGAAGCAAGTTTCTACCTTAAAGCACACATGGGATGCAAAATTGTCTTTTTAATACTGGCAGTGTTTATAGTTATGGTTCTTAACAGGGGAATTATATTTTCAATATCCTTTATAGCAGCCATATTGTTTGTCCATGACATAGAGCTTGATAAAAGAGTGAAAAAGAGAAGAATGTCCATCCTTAAAGATTTTCCCGATTTTGTGAACAAACTTGCGCTGTTGATTAATGCAGGGCTAACTGTAAGGAGGGCATGGGAAAAAATAGCCGAAGATAGGAAAAACTCCTCAGACTTCTACAGGGAAGCAGCCTTGGTCATGTCAGAGATAAAGGCGGGAAAACCGGAAATAAAAGCCTATGAGGACTTTGCAAAAAGATGCAGGGTTTCGGAAGTTGCCAGATTTGTTACAGTAATTCTCCAGAATATTAGAAAGGGAAACGCGGAACTTGTATACATATTGAGGGTAATTTCCAATGAATGCTGGGAAATGCGGAAAAATGCCGCCAAAAGACTCGGTGAAGAGGCCGCGGCTAAAATGGTACTACCGCTGATGTTAATGTTTATTGCCATACTTATAATACTGGCTACTCCTGCGATATTAACCATTTCTCAAATGTAATGAATTAGGTAATGGGAGGGTATGGAACTATGATAAACGGACAGGTAATAAGATTTGTTATGGCAAGACTTAGATATGGCATGGATAAATTTTTCAGGGATAAATCCGGTATAGGTACCGTGGAAATCGTGTTAATTATAGCTGTGTTAATAGGCATAGCACTCATATTCAGGGACGCAATAATAGATTTCGCCGTAAATTTGATGAAAAGCGTTTTTGGAGATGAAAGTATTATACAGGATATTAACAGCAGTAATATAAGAAACGGAAATCCGGTTAATTAAAAGGAATGAAGGTTATGACAACGGAAAATATGATGAGAGATAAGATTTACAGGGATAATATAGCATTTGAGTATGAACGGGACGATTTTGGAAGCTATCTTGCAGTTAAAGTGAAGGACAGCTGTAAAATAATAAATTATCAGGTTGAAATGCTCACAAACAATGAGATTCCAGGATTGCTGCCCGTGATTATAAGGAAAAAAGAGAACGAGACATACTTGTACTATAATATTACGTCTAAAATTTCCCTGTTGCAATTGCTAAGCAGAATTAGAATAACCAAGGAGAAGTATATAAATATAATGCAGCAAATAAGCAAGACAATACTTACAGGGAGAAACTTTCTCTTGTATGGCAAGTGCTTTTTAATAGATGAAAACTACATATATATTAATCCGGAGACAAACGATATTTATCTTTTATATTTGCCTATATCCGGAAATATCTTAATTGATGAGGATATCGAGCCGGCACTTAGAAATTTTGTTATCCGCATGATGGTTAATTTTGTAGAAATTGATGAAGAATGTTCCGGGGATAGTTATATACAAAAGTTACTAAGCCATACAAAAAAAGATACATTTAATGTTGAGAATTTTAACAGGTTTTTAAACAGGCTGGCGAATGAAGGGGCATACCCGTTAAATATGGAATTAAATGCGTCAAATGAGGAATCAGACATATTAAATGAAGAATCAAATGAATTAAAAAATGTTTCAGAAGAAGAAAGGAAGAAAACAAATATTTTAGCTTCCTTTGCCCGGATATTCAAAAATATTTTCAGAAGCGGCTCAAAACCGGTTTGTGCCCAAAATACGGATGATACAAGCAGTGCCAATGAGAATGGTTCAAGTATCAAGGATGAGAACGATAATGCCATGGGCAGTTATGATGACGGTGATATTACTGATTATTGTGGAAACACTGTATTGCTTACACAGGTAAAACAGAGCAGGGCATTTTTAAAAAAGATACCTGAAAGCCGAATAAAAAGAGTCGAGGATATTACAGATACAGATATGAATATTGAAACGGCAAATGACGTAATATACGGAGATATGGATATGGAAATAATAAATATTGATAAATGCGATTTCTTGATAGGAAGGCTGCAGAGCCATGTCGATTATGTCATAAAAAACAATGCGGTTGGCAAAATACATGCCCAGATAATAAGCAGAGATGACAAGTATTATATAAAGGACTTAAATTCAAAAAACGGTACATATATAAATGAAGAAAGAATTGTCAGTAATACCGAATATGAAATAAAAAGCGGGGATAGAATAACTTTTGCCAATAGCCAGTATGTTTTTATTAAAGAATAATTTGGCTGTATATTAATCTTATATAGAATGCAGAAATAATAAATCATGAAAATGAAAAAAGGCGCATTTATTTTGATGCGCCGAATTCCTGAGGTTTTTCATTACTGATACCAAATTCGTAAAGAAGCGCTCCAACAATTCTTTCGGATGCGTTGCCGTCTCCATATGGATTGACTGCCCTTGCCATCCTGTTATAATCATCTTCATTGTCGAGAAGGTTACATGCAAGCGCAGCTATCTTATCCCTATCCGTTCCGCCAACGACAACTGTGCCGGCTTCTACCGCTTCAGGTCTTTCGGTTTCATTCCGTAATACAATTACAGGTTTCCCCAGGGAAGGAGCTTCTTCCTGCAGACCGCCTGAATCTGTCATAACTAGGTAAGACCTTGCCATGAGGTTATGCATATCCTGGACGTTAATCGGGCTTATAAGGTGTATCCTTGGATGGTTGCCAAGTATTTTCCGGACAACTTCCTGTACGGCAGGATTAAGATGGACAGGATAAACAATTTCTATATCATTGTATTTTTCCACAATGTCCCTGACCGCGTTACATATATTCTCGAGAGGTAATCCCAGGTTTTCTCTTCTGTGGGCTTCTACGGTTATTATTCTTTTTTCCTTGTCATTAAAATTAATATTTTTTAATTCCTCGTTTTGGAATATGTAATCCTTTTTGACCGTTGTTTTAATTGCATCTATTACCGTATTTCCTGTAATATATATTTTATTCCTGTCAACACCCTCGTTTATCAGGTTATTTTTATTTGATAGGGTCGGAGCAAAATGGAGGTCCGCCAATGCCCCTGTCAGTTTCCTGTTCATTTCTTCAGGGAATGGGCGGTACTTGTCAAAAGTCCTCAAACCTGCTTCCACATGCCCCACCATAATCTTTTTATAAAATGCTGCAAGGCTTGAGGCAAAGCATGTTGTAGTGTCGCCATGCACAAGAACTATGTCCGGTTTTTCTTTTTCAAAAACTGAGGACATGCCTTCCAGTGATTTTGTAGTAATATGTTCCAGAGATTGTCTGTCAGCCATAATATCAAGGTCGTAGTCAGGAACAATACCGAATATGTCAAGTACTTGGTCAAGCATTTGCCTGTGCTGTGCAGTAACACATACAATTGTTTCAATAAAGCTGTTTTTCTTAAGTTCCTTTACAAGCGGGGCCATTTTTATAGCGTCGGGCCTTGTCCCGAAAACAACAGCTACTCTTAATTTTTGCCTTGTATTTTGATTTATGTTCTCCATTATATTAACCATCCTGTTCATATCTTTGTTTTCTATGATTATCTATGGATATCTTCTTCGCTTGTCTTTTAATGGTTATATCTAATTGGTCATCTAATGGTTATCTTCATCAATGGTTATCCGCTTTTTTTAGTACATTCATGGATAATTTTGAAAAAGATGAGCTGTCATTAGTCTTTTTATCATTTTTGTTCCGGAGATTTTCCTCATCGCTTATTGTTAACTCGATATCATCAACTTTGCTGGTAAACTCTGTCATGTACTTGGCTCCGGCAATTATAAAAGCTGATGTCAGGATTAACAAGATTACTGCACTTAATGCCCCCTTATCGGTAAGCACGATTGCGCATAATCCTAAAGCAGCGCTTGCAATATATAAAATAATAACCGATTGTTTTTGGCTCAAACCCATATCCATAAGCTTATGGTGCAAGTGTCCCCTGTCGGATGCCATAATCGGTTTACCATGTAATAACCTCCTGATAATGGCAAATATAGTATCAAACAGAGGCAACCCTAAGGATAAAATAGGTATTGCTATGGATATTGCCGCATAGGATTTAAACATACCTTCGACGGATATAAATGCCAGTACAAAACCTAAAAAATACGCACCTGTACTGCCCATAAATATTTTTGCCGGGTTAAAGTTAAAAGGTAAAAATCCAAGGGTAGCTCCGGCAAGGGAAGCGGTTATAATGCAAGAAAAGGGTCCTACAATCGGTGTAAGCAGGGATATGAAAAACAGTGATAATGAAGATATTGAAGATACCCCTGCTGCGAGGCCGTCAAGTCCGTCTATGAGATTAAAGGCATTGGTTATGCCAACTATCCATAATACTGTAATAGGATAAGATATATATGGACTTAATTCTGTAACTCCCATAGGTGAAAATGGGTTTGTAATTCGCTCAATACGGGTGCCTGCTATAAGAATTACCGCAACGGCAGCTATAATTTGAAATAAAAGGCGAATCTTCGGACTTAAAGATTTTATATCATCGAGGACCCCTATGCCGACTATGATTATTATGCCAACCATTAATCCAACTATATCGCGTCCCGATTCAATCCACTTATTTTTTGTCAAAAGGGAACTAAGGATGGTAAATAATACAGATATTACAAAGCCACATACAATGGCTAAACCTCCCATTAATGCTATAGGCTTTTTATGGATCTTTCTGCTGTCTTTTGGAATATCAATAGCCTTAAGTTTAACTGCTATTTTTTTTACAATAGGGGTTGATGTAAAAGATACAATAAAAGCTACCGCAAAAGATATAATATATTCAAAAATTATGTCCATTTTATTATCACGCACCTTCTTTTGTTAGTAAAGTAAGTAAAGCAATTTTCATAAATCAACAATCAACCCTATAGTCCAAGTTTTTATTAAACACTAATCCTTCTCAGTTTTATAAGCAACCTATTAGTAATTATATCCGCTGTATAATAATAAATACTTTAAAATAAAAAAACAATTTTCACCAACTAAGAGCTATTTGCAACTCTTACCGTACCGTATGCCTATGTATTTATTTATCCTTAAATAACATTAAAATCAAATATCATTAAATTAAATATTCCTTAATTTTACCTAATTAATCAGATTCTTAATTAATTAGAGCGAGGTATTATATGCGGTTCAAACTTTACTACACGTATACCTGCCTCTTTTAACATTGACATTGATAATTCGTCCGGGTAATCTCCTTTAAATACGATCTTTTTAATTCCGGCATTTATTATCATTTTCGCGCACAGTGAACAGGGCTGTGTAGTAACATACAATATGCTGTCCTTTACGCTGACACCCGTATAGGCTGCCTGTATGATGGCATTTTGCTCCGCATGGATGCCTCTGCACAATTCATGACGCTGGCCGGAAGGAATATCCAGTTCCTGCCTTATGCAACCCACTTCCTGGCAGTGTCTGCATCCCATTGGAGCGCCGTTATATCCTGTAGCAACTATTCGCTTATCTTTTACGATTAATGCACCAACCTGTCTCCTGATACATGTAGACCTGGTTTTAATCAACTCTACGATTTCCATGAAATATTCATCCCATGTAGGCCTCAATTTACTACCTCCATTTTACTTATTTTGATCATTATTGCTTTCATTAGAATATTCCGATTCTATTTCTATAATTTTGTCTATTCTCCTTTTATGCCTAGCACCTAAAAACTCGGTTTCCAACCATGTGTCAACTATATCCAGTGCAAGGCCCACTCCCAGTATTCTTCCACCCAGTGCCAATACATTTGCATCATTATGTAACCTGCTCATTCTTGCCATATAACTGTCAGTACAGAGAGCGGCTCTTATTCCGCGTACCTTATTGGCAGCTATTGAAATGCCAATACCGGTTCCGCAGATTATAATGCCCTTTTCACATTCTCCGCGGCTAACAGCTTTAGCTACCGCAAGCCCATAATCCGGGTAGTCAACATCGGTATCCGCTGAGCATGTCCCAAAATCTTTGACTTCGTAGCCCTTATTAATAAGATGTTTAATTATTTCTTGTTTTAGCTGGTAACCAGCATGGTCACTTCCAATTCCAATCATTGTAATTTATATCCTCCAATTTTCTATTTTATAGTATTATATAGCATTATGTCAAAATAAGTTTTATTAAAAATTTATTAAATTTGTTTAAATTTTGCTAAATATGTATATATCCTATATTTCCTGTTTTAACCTTGCAATCAGGTTATCTATCGCGATCTTTATATCACTGGCGCACTGCTTGTAGACATGCAGAGACATGGAATAGGGGTCAGGAATGTCCAGGGTATAATCAAAGGTATAATTATAATTGTTTGAAGCCTTGCCGTTAGCATATTCTTTAAGGGTAAATGTCTTGTATTTTGCTTCCGGGAACAAACTGATTATGGCCTCTTTGTGACTTCTAGTCATAGTTAAAACAAGATATGCATCTTCTATATCTTCCACCTTGAGCTGCTTGGTTCTATGTAAACTTATATCTATTCCCCAGTCCTCTTTTAGTGCCTGGACGGAATTATTAGAAGCCGGTTCGCCGTCTATTGCCATTATTCCTGCTGAAGAAGAAATAAATTTCCCGGACAGAAGAGGGTCTTTTGCAACCAGTGTATTGAATAAAGCCTCTGCCATTGGACTCCTGCATGTATTTCCTGTGCATACGAATAAAATCTTATTCAATTTTAACACTCCTTAAAGTCTGGCTTTAAATTATACAAAAATTATGCTTTTTATATTACTTAAATTCTTATACTTTAGTTTTTATACTTTAATCCTTATACTTTTATTATATTATAACCTGCCGCTTTATTCATTCTATTCATAACGGCAAGACCTATTCCTGTTTTATCGATGGCCTCGGCCAGAATTACCTGTACATTCATATGGTCAAATTCCCTGAAACAGTTGAAAAGGCTTGAAGCGATAGTATCAGGATGATTCCTGTCACCCATTGATATTACAACAACATCCTTGGCATCCGTGTAATATGATTTTGTTTGATCCGTTGCCAGGATTCCCACCTTTATACTTTTGCTTCTATAATCATTTGCCATTTCATTTATATGTTTAATTACTTGAGACGTATCCCCTTCCACGATAATCAGGCTGGCTTTCGGAGAATAGTGCCTGTATTTCATCCCGGGAGATCTGGGTATTATTTTTTTACTTTTATCCTGGGTTTGGTTTGCCTGTAACTTATCATTTATTTTAAGTGATGGATCCAGCTCTACATTGCCCAGCACTTCACGCAATTGTTCAAAGGTGATTCCACCGGGTCTCAAGATTATAGGCGGGTTTGAGGTAATATCCAGTACCGTTGATTCAACGCCCACATTTGTAGCTCCGCCGTCAATTATCATGTCAATTTTCCCCATGAGGTCTTCGATTACATGCTCGGCAAGTGTCGGACTGGGTTTTCCTGACGAGTTCGCACTGGGTGCTGCAATAGGAACTTCGGCTTCTTTTATTAGCGCGAGGGCGACAGGATGGGCAGGCATTCTTATTGCAACCGTATCGAGTCCTGCAGTTATTTCGTAAGGTATGATTCCAGATTTTTTAAAAATAAGGGTGAGTGGTCCCGGCCAGAATTCGTCAATCAGTTTATGGGCAAAACCAGGCATCTCGGCAATTAGTTTACCCAAAGAACTTATATCAGCAATATGGACAATAAGGGGATTGTCCGAAGGCCTGCCCTTGGCCTCGAATATTTTCTTTACTGCGCCTGCATCAAGTGCATTAGCTCCAAGGCCATATACCGTTTCTGTGGGGAAAGCCACCAATCCGCCTTTTTTTATCACTTCTGCGGCATGTTTAAGCTTGTCCGTTTCTTCTTTACAATTATTTATGCTATTTATATTTATCCTTATAATCTCAGTGTTCATTTCAACATCCATCTTGGTATTCAATCCCGAATATTCTCTCCTTATATTTATTAATAGTTAATAATAGTTGATAATATAATCTCATTGTTATAATTGTGGCAATTACTACAGCGGATAGATTTATGTCGTGAATGTTTTGTGCTTTATTAATTTCAAAATTGCTTAATTATGTTTAATTATATATCGTTACTATTATACCACATATTATACCTAATAAATTTCCAATTGATGAAAATCGGCCGAAATATATTTTTTTTGACTCGGGGACCAGCTCCACAAAAACTATGTAAAGCATGGCACCGCCTGCAAAGCCGAGGCAGATTGCTATAAAATTGGTGGATATGCTGCCCAGGATGGCGCCCAAAAGGGCGCCTAATCCCATTGGAACCCCGGACAGTAAGGTATAGAAAAAGGCCTGGGCCTTTGATAAACCGCCAGAACTCATTGGCAAAGCCATGGCAATTCCCTCAGGAATGTCGTGTATAATGATAACAAGGGTTACAGCCGTTCCCAGGCTAAATGAAGCCTGGAAACCTGAACCTACGGCAAATCCTTCGGGGAAATTATGGAGAGCAATTCCTATTGCAACCAGGATTCCGGTTTTTAGCAAGCTGTTGCCGGTACTGCTGCTGATTTTCACGGTCTTGCTTCCGTTTTTACCACTGCCGGTCTTTTTTCTTTTTCGAATTTTTACTTTGCCGAAATTTTTTCCCGCCAGGATATTGCCGGACGTTATAAAATTTTCAATTATCATAATGGCTATTATGCCTAAAAATATGCCTGAAAGGGTAAAAAGGGGACCGCCAAGACTGAAAGCCTCAGGTATAAGTTCAAAACAAACAACCGAGGTCATAAGGCCGCCTGAAAATTCAAGGATGAAACCCATGAATCTGTTGCTTATTTTATTGATTCTCAAAGCTATGAGGGCACCTATACCCGTACCTGTTATACCTGACAGAAGGCCGAATAATGTTATATTTGCCAAATAAGCTATTCGATGAACCATACCCATTATCCTTTACTTGTACAGAATATTAAAAGCGAGATCAGATTAGCTAATTTATAGCTAATTTATTATATTAAGTGTAACTAGTCTTTTAACCTAAATGATAAATATTATAATTCAGTTAATTATATTCATGATTTGTGGAAAATATTGAAAGGAATACGTCATTTCAAAAATGAAAATAAAAACAATAATGAAAGAAGTTTATCATTGAAAGATAGCCAATGATAAACTTCTAAATGATAAACTTCTTCTTAATCCATATTAAATTCAAAAATTCATATAAATTTAAAAATATATATAAGTTCCTGCCTGATTTATTAATAATCGGTATTGTCTGCCCCTTCTGCCAGTTTCTTTGCCTGGTCGGTTGTAATCAGCGCGTCAATAACTTCGTCAAGGTCTCCGTCCAAAAACTCTTCAAGCCTGTATATAGTTAAGCCTATTCTGTGATCAGTAACCCTGCCCTGGGGATAATTGTAAGTCCTGATTCGTTCGCTCCTGTCTCCTGTACCGACCTGGCTTTTCCTGGCCTGTGCCAGTTCCTGTTCCTGTTCCCGTTGGGCAAGCTCATAAAGCTTGGATCTCAAAACCTTCATGGCCTTTTCCCTGTTTTTGTGCTGAGAGCGCTCATCCTGGCATGTAACTACAATACCTGTAGGTTTATGCGTAATTCGTATGGCGGAATCGGTTTTGTTTATATGCTGGCCTCCGGCTCCTCCTGCCCTGAATGTGTCAATTTCAAGATCAGCCGGGTTTATTTCCACCTCAACTTCGTCAGCTTCAGGCAGAACGGCAACAGTGGCAGTAGAAGTATGAATACGCCCGCCTGATTCGGTTGTGGGTACCCTCTGGACCCTGTGAACACCGCTTTCGTACTTAAGCCTGCTGTATGCACCCTTGGCATCTATTGAGAACACTATCTCTTTGAAACCTCCAAGCTCTGTTGGATTCGAATCAAGGATTTCCATTTTCCAATGATTTCTTTCAGCGTAGCGTGAATACATTCTGAAAAGCACGGCTGAAAACAGAGCGGCTTCTTCTCCGCCGGCTCCTGCACGTATTTCCATTATGACGCTTCTTTCATCATTTGGATCTTTTGGAAGCAGCAGTACTTTCAGTTCTGTTTCTATTTTTGCCAGTTTTTCTTCTCCTTCTTCGATTTCTGCCATTACCATGCTGTGGAAATCCTTGTCTAGTTTTTCCTTAAGCAGTTCTTTCGCTTCTTCTATATCCTTGCGCACTTTTGTATATTCCCTGTACTTAAGCACAATAGGTTCAAGCTCGGAATGTTCCTTTAAAAATTTCCTGTATTCCTCTTGATTATTTATAATTGACGGATCGGCTAATTTTTGATTTATTTCTTCATATCTTTGCTCAGCATTTTTTAAATTCTCGAACATACTTCACCCCGAATTTTATACTCTTTTTTATATTCATTTTGATGATAGTCCTTCCATTCTAAATATTCTACCATAAACTATAAAAAACACAAAATGTTTTTCCTTAAAATTACTTGAAACAGCCGGTTGCATAAAAAACTCATGAAAAATTGTCTGTTACTTAATCGTAACCAAGTCTTAACTTGAATGAAAGTATTGTATGCTCTATAATTTACATATATACTATAATTTATTATAAGAAGCATACAAAAATATATTAGCGGAAAAGGTGATAGGCTTAACAAGATGAGTAAAAAGAGGGATCCTAAATTAAGAACGGAAAAAAGAATTTTAAGCCTTGTTAGACGTGCAATCCAGGATTACAATATGATAGAAGAAGGGGACAGGATAGCTGTCGGTGTTTCAGGAGGAAAGGACAGTCTTACCCTCCTAATTGCATTAAGGCACCTTCAAAATTTCTTTCCTAAAAAATTTGAACTGGAAGCAGTGACATTAACCCTTGGGATAGGTTCGGAGGATCTTTCTTATGTGAAAGAATTATGCAATAACCTGGGAGTTAATTATACAATTGAAAATACGTTCATAGGCAAAATTGTTTTTGAAGTTTTAAAAGAACCGAATCCCTGTTCATTATGTGCCAATATGAGGCGCGGAGCTCTTCACAATGTAGCGAAAAGGCTTGGCTGCAACAAAGTGGCGCTGGCACATAACAGGGATGATGTTATTGAAACGCTGATGTTGAGTATGTTCTATGAGGGCAGAGTACATACTTTTTCTCCGGTTACATACCTTACCCGGAAGGACATTTTTGTCATAAGGCCTTTGATTTATGCTGAAGAAAAAGATATAAGGGCCTTTATTAAATCCCATGGAATAGAACCTGTGCCAAGCCCATGTCATGTAGCCGGTACCACAAGACGTGAGTTTATAAAGAATTGCTTAGCCGGGTTGCAAAAAGAAATACCCATGATAAAGGATAATATTTTCGGTTCAATCAAGAGATCAAATATTGACGGGTGGGGTCAGCAAAGCTAACAAAATCAAACATTAATCATTAATTAAGTTTAAAAAGTTTAATAAATGTATTTTTATGTATATGTTGTAATCCATTCAATAATTAGATTAATTTAATAATATAATGTACAAGAAAGTCTGTAACTGTATGTAACTATAACAACTATAAAGGTATAAAGTAAATTCAACGAATATGCGAGGAAGGAAAGGCCATGATTATTAAAGTACATAAACATAACGTCCGGGAATATTCTTATCGTATCCATAACCAAAGCAGATTAAGAAAAGCGGTAAGTAATAAATTTATTAAGGCAGTCAGCATTGCGCTTGCCTTGCTTACATTCTTATACCCCTGTGCTGAAATCTTTGCACAGCAAGACCGGCAAACTGCAGCAAGTTCCACATTCAGCTCCGTATTTGATGTTATATATGAGAAAAAGGAATCCTACACCCTTACTTCGGGAGCTGAATATGAAAATATAATATGGTTTACAACCCAGGGCTGGTTAAATATAAATGTAATAAGAGTGGATATGACCAATCCATATGTAAAACTTGATGCCACTGCAAATACGGAGTCGATACAGAAATTGACCACCGTACCTTCCCTTGCGGCGTCCAAGAATGCCGTCGGAGCGATAAACGGCAGCTTTTTCAACTGGGCGAAGACTACGGGGTTAAACAGCCCCATAGGACCATTGGTTGAATCGGGTATTATACGTACGGCAAACAGTGATTTTAACAGGTACGGAAATTCCATGGCCACATTTGCCATAGATACTATGAACCAGATATTATATGAATACTGGAAAACCAGCATAAAACTGATAAAAGAGGACGGAGCCTCCTTTAATGTTGAGAGATATAACGTCCAGCTTAATAACAGCGGTGACCTTACGGTTTTTGACCGTCATTGGTCCAATACTTCAATAGGATATTCCGGGAATACTGATATAGTTGAAATGGTTGTTGATAATAACACGGTTGTTGAAATACGGAAAAATCTCCCGGCCGTGGAAATCCCCAAGCAGGGTTTTGTTGCCGTTGCTGCAGGTAAAAATACAAGTATTATAACGGACAACTTCAAGGTTGGGGACATGGTTTCCCTCAACATAACAACCAATCCGGACTGGAATAATATTTCCATGGCAATTACCGGAGGAGCTATTATAGTGAAAAACGGGGTTATCCCGGACAGTTTCTCACATAACAGCCCGGGACGCAGCCCAAGGACTGCTATTGGCAGCACAAAAGACGGTAACCGGGTAATAATGGTTACTGTTGACGGCAGGCAGCAAAACGGTCTTGGGGTAACTTTACATGAACTGGCTGCTCTCATGCTTGAACTTGGCGCATATAATGCATTGAACCTTGACGGCGGCGGTTCAACAACCATGGTTGCAAGGCAGCCGGGCACAAATAATTTGGAAGTTGTTAACAATCCGTCGGATGGCATGCCAAGAAAAGTGGGCAATGCCGTAACGGTAATTTCCACAGCTCCTGCATCAGAGCTTGCAGGGCTTATTATAGAAACAGAAGACAAGAATGTATTTGTAAATACTTCGAGGGTTTATACTGTCAGAGGGTATGACAAATATTTTAATCCCGTAAGTGTGGACTTAAGTCAAGTTAAATGGTCTGTTACCGGAATTGAAGGCCGGTTCGAGGGGAACGTATTTTATCCCACATCGGTTGGGTCAGGGAAAATTATAGCCACCGTAGGAAATATCACTGCCGAACATGAGGTAAATTCATTAAGTTCGCCGGTACAGCTTATTCTAAGTGATAAGTCTGTTTCAGTCCAGGTTAACAGTACGAAAAAGTTAACTGTAAAGGGCAAAAACAGGAACGGTTATTATGCGATAATTGATCCCAAGGATGTCCGGTGGGAAGTGGCTGGCGACATAGGTACTATTAAAGACGGTACATTTACCGCAACTGCAGCAGGACAAGGATATATAGAAGCTTCAGTTGGAGATGTAAAAGCCTATTGCAGGGTGAAAACAGCTTATGATGTGGTTGTGGTGGTGGACGATTTTGAAAAAATAAACGGTTCCTATTTATCATACCCTGAAAATATTCCGGGGAAATATGAATTGTCCACGGAATACAAGCGATCGGGCAATTATTCAGGAAAATTAACCTATGATTTTAACGACTCAACAGGCTCGAGGGCTTCATACCTTCTGTTTTCCAACGGGGGTTACAAACTGGATAATAATGTGCAGAAAATCGGCGTCTGGGTTTATAATACCCATCCCAATCCAAATTGGCTCAGGGCCCTGATATATGATGCAAATAAGAAGGCATATTATGTTGATTTTACTCAGAATTTGGACTGGACCGGATGGAAGTATGTAGAAGCTTCCTTGCCGAATGTCAGCGATAAGCCGCTGACTCTTGCAAGAATTTACCTTGTTCAAACCCGTGATGTACCGGATGCAGGTTCTATTTACCTGGACGACCTGACGTTTATTTATAATCCGGAGTTCCAGGAAGAGGATATAGATATACCTGAAGATACGGTGCCGGTAGATGAAGCAAACAGGGCTGTGGTTTATAAGGAAGATAGTGATTCTTTCAGATTTGCTGTATTCAGCCAATCCAAGAAAACATCCAACCAGCTGGAGAAACTTTTACTTTTCAGGCTGTCTACCAAAATAAACAGCTACATAGATGCTGCCGTATATATTGGAGATAACAGCGAGGAGGCGGCCAGGAAAGTAGGCAAACCCAATTTAACCGTAAATACGGGGACAAGAGCCCTTGACATAAAAAACAGCAGGTTTATACAGCTGGATACCAGCAAGCAGGGTTTAAGGGCAACGGAGCCAAACCAATGGAAGTGGTTTTTAAAGCAAATAGAATCCTTTAAAGGTGACAATATTTTCATATTTATGGAAGATTCGCCCCGAAAATTCAGTGATAAACTTGAAGCGGAGCTCTTCCAGGATATATTGACAGAGTACAGGCAAAAAACAGGGAAAAACATATGGGTATTTTATAAGGACACTCAAAATACCAGCTACATGGAAAGAGGTATTAAATATATCTCTACAGTCGGAATGGATGTGAAGGGCCTTGATCCTTCGAAAACCGATTTGGTTCAATATATACTTGTTGTTGTAAAAGGAAACGAAATTACATTTGAATTTAAACCTGTTGTGCCGTAATATAAATATATGTAAACATTTATGTAATTATCGTAGTTATATATAATGAACTATAATAGTAGTTATATAATTAGCTATATAATTACATAATTAATAATTAACATAATTAACAACCGAATAATTAATAATTAACTTATTAAAAATAATGAGGGGTGATTTTTACGGCTTCAAGAGTTCTTTTTTTCTTCGGTAGAATTTGATAAATATGATGCAAGTGCAACCCTGCCGGCAAAATTTGAAAGGATGCTGGATAAGACGGAAATAAAGGATGTTGTCAAAAATAAGCTGACTGTTATAAAAATGCATCTTGGCAGAAATATCGGCTATTCTACAATACATCCCCTTTTTATCAAGATTCTTGTGGATAAATTAAAGGAATACGGGGCAAAAGTTTATATTACCGACCAGACTGTTAAGGGTGCAAGGGCAAGAGGGTATACTGAAGAGTACCTCGGAGTGCCGATTGTGGATTCATGTGGTGTAACCGGAAAGTATTATTATGAAAAATATGTGGATTATAAAACCTTTAAGAATGTTGATATTGCGGGACATATCCATGATGCCGAGGCAATGATTGTCCTTTCTCATGTTAAAGGGCATGGCGCATGCGGATATGGCGGTGCATGTAAAAACATTGCCATGGGCTGTGTCACAGATAGGACAAGAAGGCAGATTCATGGCCTGGAAGGCGGTGTTGAATGGGATGAGAACCTGTGCATTCACTGCAACCTTTGCATAAATAGCTGTAACCATGATGCAAACAGCTTTAACAAGCAGAATAAATATGAAATATTCTATCATAACTGTACTTACTGCCAGCATTGCGTGAAAGTTTGCCCGACTTCTGCATTGAAGATGAATGACAACAGGTTTGACGATTTTCAAAAGGGAATGGCAATCTGCACTAATGAAGTGCTTAAAGTGTTTGATCCCAACTGTGTATTTTATATAAACTTCCTGGTAAATATAACTGCCCTTTGTGATTGCTGGGGATTTACAACGCCTTACCTTGTACCTGACATTGGGATTATGTACTCAAAGGACATTGTTGCCATAGAAAAGGCAAGCCTGGATGCTATAAAAGTGGAAAATCTCATACCTGCGGGAGTACCGAAAGGTCATAAACTTGGTGAAAAAGGGCATCTGTTTGAAAGGCTGCATTATAAGGATCCTTTTATCCAGCTAGGGGAGCTTGAAAAATTGGGTCTTGGCATCAGAGAATATGAAATTGAAGAAGTATATTAAAAGGATTGAAGTATATAAATCATCAACCTTGGACGAAACCCGGGAGCAGGAAAAAATCCTGTTTCCCGGGTTTTCTTTCAGGCCAAATAAAATCACTAATTTTCGTATTTCGATACTATTTGTTTTAAGTACTTGAAGAAATCCTCTTTTAGTTCCTCTCTCCTGAGAGCATATTCTACCATTGCTTGCAGGTATCCGATTTTATTTCCCACGTCGTAACGGTTGCCGATAAAATTATATGCATACATAGGTTCCACTTTAACCAATTGCTTCAATGCGTCAGTAAGCTGGATTTCTCCGTTTTTCCCGGGCTGAATGTTTTCAAGGAATTCAAATATCCTGGGGCTTATGATGTATCTGCCGAGTATGGCAATGTTGGAAGGGGCTTTTTCTTTTTCGGGTTTTTCCACCAGGTCATTTACCTTGTATACCCTTTCGGAAATTTGAGTACAATCTACGATTCCGTAGCTGGAAACATTCTCTTGAGGAACAGGCTGAACACCTATTATAGTTCCGCCATAATTCTCGTATATGTCAATCATTTGCTTTAAACAAGGCACTTCTGAGTCTATAATGTCATCTCCCAGGAGGACGGCAAAAGGCTCATTGCCCACAAAGGCTTTTGCACAGTATATGGCATGTCCGAGCCCCTTTGGCTCCTTCTGCCTTATGTAATGAATATTCACGAGATTTGATATGTCCTGCACTATAGCAAGCAAATCATAGTTTCCCTTCTTTTTTAGTTCTTCTTCAAGCTCATATGATTTATCAAAATGATCTTCTATGGTCCTTTTGTATCGGCCTGTTACAATAAGGATATCTTCTATTCCCGAATTAATGACTTCTTCGACAATATATTGTATAGTAGGTTTATCAACTATTGGAAGCATCTCTTTGGGCTGAGCCTTGGTTGCAGGCAGCAATCTTGTTGCAAGACCTGCAGCGGGTATCACGGCTTTTCTAACTTTCATAGTGTAAACACCTTCTTTTTATAATTGTTAAGATTTTTTCGGCCATTTTTGCTTTTCTATTCAATTGTATCACAATTGTATAACAATTTTACCAAAAATAATTTATTTATTAAATACAAACTTAAAATGGGCCTACAACTGTCCATTTTTTCAAATGAATAATATTTCTTTTTCCGGGCAACATAAGATATATAGTTTGGAAATAGTGCAATTTTATTGGACAAAAAATTACGGGAGGTGCTTTTAATTATAAGGAATAAAAGAAAACTTTCGGCTACAAAACTTAGCAATCATGATAGGAAAGTACTTGATAAATATACTAAGTTTTATACGAACATGATAGAAAGCAATACAGCATCGGTATCCACGTTGCTTAGTGAAAATTTTGACAAAAAATAAATTGATATGTTAACAAATTATTAACATAATTCAAATATAATTAACTGCTGTCATAAATTTGTTATATAAATTTAATATTAAATTTATTATTAAAATAATGAAAAATGTGGTATAATACAATTGCCACAGCCAATAATACTTAAGTTTTCATTTTTGTTCCTCCTTTTAACATAGATTGTTGGTTGAGTTGAGATAAGTTGAGTTTGAGAAGCACTTGTGTAAACGGTATCATTCATAATTTATAAATCAGTGCTTCTTTTTTTTTACCATTATTAGTAATTTCCTGATATTTCCTGAAGGTGTGAGGGGAAACAGGTATTGAATTAGTACTATAATTTTGCTATAATTGGCTTCGTAATATTTAAATATTTGATTTAAATATTATATTTGTTCCTAATCAAGTTAATATTAGGCTATGCTAGACGGGGAGGTAGCGGTGCCCTGTACCTGCAATCCGCTATAGCAGGGTTTAATTCCTGTTCTCGGCTTCTTCCCTGTAAAGTCTGCCCAGAGTAAGTGGCGATGACGTTCAGGTCTCACGCAACAAAAGGCTGAAAACCCCGTCAGGTTCGGAAGAAAGCAGCGGTAATCAGTTTATTTTGTGTGCCGTGAGGGTGCTTGAATAGAGCTAACTGCTATGGTAACGTTTGGAGGGAGAAGACAAAAACAGGTGCATAGCCTATTATTATATTCAAATTAAAGGCAATATATTCTCAAATTGAAGAAAAAAGACCATTTAAAGGGTCTTTTTTTATAGTTTTTTTTCGTATTTCGTATATAGTATTCGTATATGGTAAATGATATAATTTAATGTATAGTAAATAGTGTATAGTTTGCTATTTTTATATAATCAGGGTGGGAATTTTTATGTCATATATAGCACTTTACCGTAAATGGAGACCTTTATTATTCGATGACGTGGTTGGCCAGGAGCATGTTATTAAATCCTTAAAGTATAGCGTACAGGCAGGACGAATAGCTCATGCCTACCTGTTTTGTGGTACAAGAGGCACGGGAAAAACCACAATGGCTCACATATTATCAAGGGCTATCAATTGTTTGAATCCGATAGACGGAAACCCGTGTAACCAGTGTGAAATCTGCAAAGGCATCCTTTCGGGAAGCATTCTTGATGTGATGGAAATTGATGCTGCTTCCAACAACAGTGTGGATAATATAAGGGATATAAGGGATGAAGTCATTTATGCTCCGGCCATGGCAAAGTACAAAGTATATATAATTGACGAAGTGCACATGCTTTCTACAGGTGCTTTTAATGCCTTACTCAAAACATTGGAAGAGCCACCCGCCCATGTTGTATTTATCCTTGCGACTACCGAGCCCCATAAGCTGCCGGCGACAATTTTATCCAGGTGCCAGAGATACGATTTTAGAAGGATAACGGTACCGGATATTGTGTCTAGGCTAAGCATGATCTCAAAAGCAAACGGGATTGATGTAGACGATGAAGCATTAAAGCTCATAGCAAGGCTATCTGACGGTGCTCTGCGGGATGCTTTGAGCATACTTGATCAGTGCATTTCCCTGGGGAATAAAAAGATAACCTATAATGATGTCCTGTTAATTACAGGTTTGGTTAACGAAGATTTTATATCCGGCTTTGTTGATTCTCTTATTGACAGGGATATAACCAGGGTCATGAATCTTATAAATGATTTTATCCTGGAAGGAAAAGATATATCCCAGTTTGTGTCCTCGCTTATTTTATACTACAGGAACTTGCTTGTATGCAAGATAATGGATAATGCCCAGGATATAATAGAAGCATCCGATGAAACCGTAAATACCATGAAACATCAGGCTTCCAGGCTGGAGAAAGACGAAATTATATATGTAATTAAGGAATTATCGGAACTGGAAGTGAATATGAGGTGGGCGACTTATCCCAGGGTCATGCTGGAAGTTACCCTGATAAAAATTGCTACAGGTACGGTGGACCCGGGGAGCGGTGTTGCCGGCATGAGTAAAGCAGGTATTGCAGCTAGAAGTGCTGCCGGGGCTGCAAATACTGTAACCGGGACAGGTAGGGTCAGCAGTATAGGAAATACCAACAGGACCAACGGTAATAGTAGCAATGGTAACAATACTGATGTTAATATTGCCCAAAGCACTAATCAGGCAAATAATACTACCGGGCCTCAGGCTGATAATACTGCTGAAAGTATAACCGAAAAAACAATGGGGAATCAGCCGGCAGATTCATCCGGGGAATTGGCGGATATGAATCATGTGTGGAACAAGGTGCTTGAAGGGTTAAAAAAGGCCGGCAGAGGCCCCTTGTGTTTTATCCTTCGCCTTGCACAGGTTAAATTGCTTGATAAAAATTGTGTAGGGATTGTATTTCCCTCAAATGAAAGGGGAAACAGGGATATTGTTGCCAAGCATGAAAATCTGATGCTAATTGAAAAATTATTTAATGAGGTGTTTGGAAGAGAAATAAGAGTAAAATGCATTATGGAAAGCGATAATGATAATGTAAATATTGCGGGCGATGATTCCGTTGAAAAAATAATGAATTTTGCATCAACCCTGAATGCCCCGATTAACATTTTCGATAAATAATAATATAATGTATATTTGCGATTTGCATTTACGATTATATTTAAAATAAATATAATATATATAGCAATATCACACGATGAAATTAGGAGGATTTTTGTTATGGCTAAAGGCAGATTCCCAGGTATGGGTGTACCGAACATGGGTAATATTATGAAACAAGCTCAGAAAATGCAGGAACAGATAGCTAAGTTGCAGGAAGAACTTGATAACAGGACAGTTGAGGCCAGCGCCGGTGGAGGAGCTGTGACAGCTGTAGCATCCGGAAAGAAGCAGATTACGGAAATAAGAATTAAGCCTGAGATTGTTGATCCTGATGATGTGGAAATGCTTCAGGACCTCATTCTGGCAGCTGTAAATGAGGCATTGAGGAAAGCTGAAGAAATGGTAAGCTCCGAAATGAGTAAAATAACAGGAGGACTTGGTATACCAGGACTGTTCTAATAATTAATGTTGATTTAATTAACTTAATGTTAATTTTAATTAACTTTAATTTGCCTGGATGCATTAGGATGATCGGTTATGGATTATTATGCGGCTCCAATAGCAAAGCTAATAGAAGAATTTGAGAAATTGCCGGGTATAGGTCATAAATCTGCCCAAAGACTGGCTTTTTATATATTAAATGTTTCAAATGAAAAAGCCATGAAACTTGCCAATGCTATAAAAGAAGCAAAGGAAAAGATAAAGTATTGCTCAGTTTGCGGAAATCTCACAGATAAGGATCCCTGTCTCATATGCAGTTCGGGACGAAGGGACGGAAGTGTTATCTGTGTTGTGGAAAGTCCAAGGGATATTATTGCAATGGAGAAGACCAGGGAGTTTAAAGGCCTTTATCATGTGCTTCACGGGGTTATATCTCCTATGGAAGGTATAGGACCGGAAGACATAAAAATTAAAGAGTTATTGGAAAGACTACGGTCCGGAGAAGTTAAGGAAGTTATTCTGGCTACCAACCCCAATATAGAGGGTGAAGCGACAGCAATGTATATAGCCAGGCTGTTAAAACCGCTGGGCATAAAAACAACCCGTATAGCTCATGGTGTACCTGTGGGAGGAGACCTTGAATATACGGATGAGGTAACCCTTGCCAGGGCACTTGAAGGGCGACGGGAAATATGAGAATGGTATGAAATTAGGATAAATCTGTTTAAATCAAATAAACTCCTTTCATTTTGCAAATTCTTGTTGTAAAGTAAATAAAGTTTTTGCAAAAAACATGGTTTGTCAGGGTGAAAGTAAGCCAGCCCGGCAGGCCATGTTTTTTTGCGCCTAATTAAAGGAATAAGGAACAAGGCTTAAACGTAGTAGTCCTTCATATCTCTTATCAAAATTATATTGGTGTTGTGTTTTGCATAGTTTATGAGGTCTTCCGTAAAACCGCTTTTTGAAAACAAAACATAATACTTTTGCGGGAAATCAAACAATATGCTTTTTTCCGTTAAGTCGTGGAGAATACCCATGTCCACCTTATCATTTTGCCATTTACACTCACCTAGCAATATGCTGTTTTCGCCATATGCTACTATATCAATTTCTTCTTCCCGTTTCTTATATGGGTTGTTACCCCACCATTTGCCTATTTTTTCAAAAACAAATGGCAATTCCCTGTTTTTATTTAATATTTTGAGATAATCCATGCATATTTCCTCGTATACCTCTCCCATAAATTCATTTATGTAAGGTTTGATTTTCTTCTCTATAATTTCGTCAAGTAATCCCAGCTCTATTAAGGCCGTATTGCTGAATACAAACCTGTACCAGAACCTGAAAAAGTTATCCTTAATCTTGTATATACTTTTTCTCCTTGTTCCGTTTTTACTTTTAAACTCTATTGGAGTAATTCTGTCCAGTATTTTTAAATCTATCATGACTGAAATATATTTTGAGCATTTGTCGCTGTCAATTCCCACTTTTGTGGATATTTCGTTTAACTTGCTGTTGCCGTTTGCTATTGCCTCTATTATCGAGTTGTATAAAGCAGGTTCTCTCATTTCTTGCCTCAATAATAGTTTCGGTTCTTCGTAAAGGTATGAAGCCTTGTCCAGGATTTTTGCCTTTATGTTTTCATATATGTCTTTTGTATCATCGAAGTTTTTTAGATACTGGGGAATACCACCCAGGATTCCGTATGCGGTAACCTGGTTTTCAAAATCATATCCCGGAAAAAATTCCCTGCTTTCAAAAAAGTTGAAAGGTTCAACTATTAACTGCCCGGTCCTTCGACCGAACAGGGGGCTTTTATAGCTTAGAACCTCTTTTTCAATGAAACTAACGGCCGAACCGCAAATAATTATGAAGAGTTTAGTATCTTTCAAATGATGGTCTATCAAGTTTTGCAAAATGGATGGAATACTCCTGTTTGAGTTAACTATATAAGGGAACTCGTCAATAACCACAACCAAACGCTTATCTTTAGCTTGATGAGCCAGGTAATGAAAAGCTTTTTCCCATGACTCGAATTCACCGAGTAACCCATTTAGCCCAAAATATGAAAGTATTTTATTTGAAAAGGATTCAAGGGCGGTTTTATCGTTGTATTCTTCGGCTACGAAAAATATTGACGGTTTATCTTTACAAAATTCAGTTAGCAGGTTGTTTTTCCTACCCGCCTTCTGCCGTATATGACTATAAAATGAAATCTATCTTCGCCATAGAGTCTATTTAAAGTTTCAAGTTCATATTTCCTTCCTATAAACATTTAGTTCACCTTCTTAACTCCTAAGTTAATAATTTAAAATTAACTAACTCTAAAGTAACTAACTTTAAAGTTATTTACTATGGATTCAGTTATTATTATACCCAAATTTAAAAAATTTTCTATATCTTAGAGGAATTTAAAGAAATTTTATTTTATTTTTCATTAGAAAATAAATCCGTCCACTTTACAATGTAAAATGACATTGGGTGGAAATAAATTTTGCGAAAAATTTTTCCATGACAAATTTGAAACTTAATCATTATGAGTGGATTAAATTTCTCGAGAGGGTTAACAAAGAAGAAGATTCCTATTCATTAGCAGAAAAGCTTGACTATGCTACAAAGAGAAATAATCTTACAATTTATAGAAATCTTTTATATGAGAATTTCAACAGACACAATTGCTTTTATTGCGGACGACAGTTAAAAACTGATATGGAAGTAGACCATTTCATACCCTGGACATTTGTAAGGGATGATAAGCTATGGAATTTTGTATTGAGTTGTAGACAATGCAATAATAGTAAAAGAGATAAATTATCAGAGAGGCATTATATAAGTAAACTGCTTGACCAGAATAATTATATTATAAATTATTCTGACGATGTTTATATAGTTAAAAAGGAATATAAAATTTATTATCCTGATAAAATTATTGAAATGTATAATTGTGCTGAATTTAATGGCTTTGAAACCGGATGGATGCCTAAATGCATAATTGCATAATTGTCTAAAAACAGCGTTATAATTGGTAAATAAGGTTCTAATATTGTATAATAATTCCTAGACTACTTGCAGGTAGTGATACTTTGGCAAAGCCTGCGTTTGGAATAATTGATTCTTTTAAAGAAAACAAGTGGTATAATATGTGAAAAGTGTGGCGCCACTTTTGAAGAAGATGAAAATAGATGGTATCCGACATTTGTGTTATAATCATATGCCAAACTGAATTTTGAATTCTGTATAATATAAATAAACTTTAGAAAGCGGGGGGGAGAGTAATACTATGTCCAGGACAGAGCAGGCAGAATTTACGACTATGTGCATGATATATGACGATAATGGCAATGTGTTGGTACAGGACAGAAGGGATCCGGATTGGCCGGGTGTTGCTTTTCCGGGGGGACATGTAGAACGTGATGAATCATTCGTTGAATCAATTATACGAGAGGTAAGGGAAGAGACAGGCCTGATCATTAAAAACCCCCGACTGTGCGGTGTTAAACAATTTAGGGATAAAAATGGTTCAAGATACGTTGTTTTATTATTTAAAACTAATAAATATTACGGCGAGATTAGCTCGTCAGATGAAGGAGAGGTATTTTGGGTAAAAAGATCCGATTTGTATAATTACAAATTATCCGACTATTTTATAGATATGCTCCAGGTTTTTGAAAATGATGATTTGAGTGAATGCTATTATCAAAAGAAGGAAGACGGGGGATGGGAATTAAAATTGCTTTAATAAAATAATATGAAATCTATTTTTTTCAAACTTAATACAAAATAGGTATTGACTATCACCTTGGGGATTAGCTTATGCTGATTATGAGGTGATGAGGATGTTAATTAAAGAAGTTTGCAAAGAATGCAAATTAACGAAGAAAGCAGTTGAATATTATGAACAGGAGGGATTAATATCCCCGAAAATTGATGAGAATGGTTACAGGAATTACAGCGCCGAAGATGTTTCAATATTAAAGGAAATTGGGGTATTAAGAAAATTGGGTATCAGTATTGCCGAAATCAAAGGCATTCTTACAAGTACCAATAAATCCGCCGCCCTGGCTAAATGCAAGTACAAGATGGATTTGGAAATCGAAAGGGCAATGGCCAGGAAAAAGTGTCTGGAACGGCTAGCAAAAGATTATGATATAGAACAGGCGGCTGCTTACATCGAGGAAGAAATTGAAAAAAACTTCACGATTAAGGAAAAACTACTGCAGGCATTTCCGGGAGGTTACGGTAAGCTTTTATGCATTCATTTCGGACGGTTCCTTGAGGGGAAAATTGATACCGAGGAAAAAGAAATGGCATACAATAAAATTGTCGAGTACCTGGATAAAGTTCAGGGAATAGAATTCCCAGGGGAATTGGAAGAGTTCTTGGAACAGGGTATCGGCCTGATGGAAGAAGATGTCATGGAAAGAATTAATTCTTCTCTAATGGATGCAATAAGCGATATAAATGGTTATATGGAAAAAAATAAGGAGGTTATTGAAAAATACTTTGAGTATATAAATTCGGACGAATATAAGAATTCACCGGCGTATAAAATAAAGCAGTTATTGCTGAAGTTTCAACAGGAGATCGGATATTACGATGTATTCATTGAAAATTTAAAAATATTGAGCGACTCATATCGTGAATATGCTGAAAAACTTCAGGTTGCAAATAAAGCATTTTTAGATAAATATCCTGATGCCGGTGTACTATATCAGGTATAGTTTACGATAATAAATTTAATTCGCAAACTATTAAAATGGAGTAAGCCGTAAAATGTATAAAACATGGTTTATCAGGGCTAAAAAATCCCTGTAAGCCATGTTTTATATATAATAACAAGGTTTCTTTGATGCAAATGACAATGAGTTTAATATTTCATTTTTATTATAAATCTGTTAAAAGCCTTGTCTGCCGAAAAACTTTATGATAATATTCATCTGCTAATACCAATATAATATCAATAGCCTATGAACTAACTGTCGACGTAAGCTTTCCCTGTTAAACCAGTACTATATATGAAGAATATTGACCTCATTATAAATTTTTTATAAATAATGCAGTCAAATTTACCGGATACTGCTAAAAATAATTGATAAAAATGCAAATATGAGGTGTGTTTTATGAAAGTATGTATATCAGAGTTATTAAAAACTGTCAAAAAAATTGAAGAGCGTATTGTTCAGTTGAAACAATTAAGATTTGAAAATGCAACATATTCTTACACTAAAGGCGAAGAACCAATTATTCCTGAAATAAGTCCGGAAGATGTTACCGCTCAAATAAGTGAATTGCAGAATAAAGTTGTATTTTTGAGAAATAAAATTGCTTACTTAAACTCAACAGTAGAAGTTCCTGAATTTAACACGACACTTGGTGGTTGTATAATTATGTTGGGACAATGCAAAAGTGAATTGCAAGATTATAATGTATTAGCTAATAAACAACCGCTTAGCAGAAAAACAACATATAACGGAGAAGTGGAATATACCAAAGTAAATTATAATATTGATTATTTTAAACAATTGTATGATAAAACGAATGATAAAATTTCCAAATTGCAAATGACCATAGACAGATATAATCTTAACACAATGGTTGATGTAGATGACGTATATTTGCAATATTAACTAATTAGCTAACAGCACATCAGGCAGACGGGATATTTAGTTATAACTAAACTAAATGCTGTGCAAAAGCTTAAATGCAGGTATTTTAGAAATGTTTTAGTAAGTATGATTAAACGTTATGCGTCATGTAATTATGCGTTAAGAATTAGTAAGTATGATGATGATTTAGATATCGATCGAGGGTATTATATGGCCTAGTTTTAGTTATAAAAATATTCTGTTCTGCCTGATGTGTTATTATTATATAACGGACCTCATTGTTAAGGATCATAGATCATATAAGAGATTGATGTTATGGACTCCATAAGGGATTGGACAGGTTGTACAAGTAGGGAGATTGGAGAGATTTAAATTAAAGATGGAAAACTATAATATTATTAAAAATGATTTCAATGAAATTGCTCAACTTGATGATCCAAAGTGGAATCATAATAACTGTTATTACAATCAAATTATAAAACTTATACCGGATAATATAGAGACTTGTCTTGAAATTGGCTGTGGTAAAGGGGAACTTTCATTTTTGCTGTCCAAGAAATCTAAAAGGGTAATAGCAGTTGACTTTGCGGAAAAGATGATTGAAAAAGCGAAAGTTTTGCATCCAAATAAAAATATAGAGTATATATGTGAGAACATTCTTGACATGAAATTTGAAAATAATAGTCTTGATGTTATTGTAACAGTAGCTACAGCCCATCATTTACCTTATGAGTGGCTTTTGATCTTTGCAAAGGATAAACTTAAAAAAGGCGGCAAACTCATTATATTGGACCTAGTAAAAGGAAATTCGCTGTGTGATTATATTGTATGGGGTTGTGCCTTTTTTCCTAATATATTAATGAATTTGGTGAAAAACGGCAGGCTAAAAAAGGATAATGAGCACGCAAAAGAAATTTGGGAAAGACATGGTAAGCATGATACATATATGACGATGGGTGAAATAAGATCATTGGCCTCTAAACATATACCAACGGCAAAAGTTAAACGTAAACTTTTTTGGAGATATTTATTAGTTTGGCAAAAGTAAAGGAATTAGTCTATGGCTGAAATGCCTGAATTTGGCCTGTCAAATGCTATGTTTGTTGATATATTCCGCATAAGGAGCCAAAGCAGAATTCGAGCGCATCGAATGTATGGATTTTTAGATTATAAGAAAAAAACAGTTTAGTAACTGGAAAGATTGGTGTAAAATAAGTAATATATGTGAGAAGCATACGGTAACAATGGAAGGAGTTGATTCTATGCCGAAAAGAATAAGATTTAAACCAAGTAAGCCATCATCATTGCTTGGAATGATAGTAGGCATTGTTTTTGTTTTCCTAGGAGTAACCATGGCAATTCCCGATTTTGGAGTTTTTGGCGTATTTTGGACATTGATTGCAATTGGTATAACAGGGTATCATGCCTATAACTTTTTTGGAGAAAAAGGAGTTGCATCATGGGAGATAGACATAGATAACGGTTTCAAAGAGGTAGATAAAGGGTTCAGGGAGGAAAACAACGGGGATTTTGAAATAAGGCTTAGAAAACTGAACAGGCTTAAGGAAGAGGGTTTGATTACTGAAGAAGAATTCCGGAAAAAACGTGAGGAAATTTTACGGGAAAAGTGGTAACAAAGTTAGAATCGCTGGAAAAAGGTATAAATATCCTTATATGGAATTGACTTTTCGGACAGAATGGTTCAAATAGCAAGAGGGAAGATGCCCACAGCTAGATTATTTTAATACGACTTTTCCGAAGGATTACCAAAGGAACCAGATAACATAAAGAGAAAATTTCTTTTCTGCAGGTATACCATTGCGTAGGAATTATAATATTGAAGAAATAGGCTAATCGATAATAATTACAGAACAGGTATTGCCGGAAGTTAAAAAACTGCAATCAAACGCTTAATTAAATTGGCGATTTAAGCTAATAAAAATTGAGCTCATAAATATAACTATCACGTTGGCATGATTGTAACCGTTGATGGATCTGTCTGTTCTGTTGCAAGACCAGAGGTGAGAATATTTTGGAGGAACTGCAAAAAGCTATTGAATTAAGGAAGGAAAATTAAAAGAATCAAATGAAATTTTATTACAGCTTGTAAATAGATATCCCGATGATTCAATAATTAATTATCAGTGTGCATGGAGTTTTGATGCCTTAGGTTTGGAAAAGAAAGCAATACAATATTATAGAAAGGCAATATCATTAAGATTACCCGACCAGGAATTGCAAGGCGCTTACTTAGGCTTAGGCAGTACCTATAGAACATTAGGCCAATATAAAGAATCAAAAGAAGTATTTGAGGAAGGTTTGGTCAAATTTCCGCAGAATAAAGCCATGCAGGTTTTCTATGCAATGACTTTATACAACTTAAAAGAATATTCCGGAGCAATGGCAATTTTACTTAACATCATTGCTCAAACATCCTTAGACGAAGGCATAAATAAATATAAAAATGCAATAGAATTTTACTCTGATAAATTAGATGAAGTATGGTAATTTTACAGAAACACGGAAAAAGCTGAGGCAAGGCTACGACTGTCATTTACTGGATTTGCATCATGGGCAATGAAATTAATATTACCCGTAATTTAGTTTATGAAAATTTCTCGAAGTAATTAATTGAGCGATTACATAAAGCCAGTAAAAAAATAATACACTTTAATTTTATTAAAGTCACATTTTAGTATTGACTTTAATATAATTAAAGTGTATATTTAATATTATGAAAGGAGGAGTTATATGCCAATACAAATAGTACCTGAATGGATGGCAAATCTTGATGATGAAGACGTGGTATTTATTAAAAAATTTATTCTGGCGTCCGGTTCGCTTAAAGAAATTGCCAGTCAGTATGGTGTTACTTATCCCACAGTACGATTAAGGCTTGATAAACTTATACAGAAAATTAAAATCAGCGAAGATACTGTGAATGACCCATATGTCGCTTTAGTCAAGCGACTTGCAGTAGATGAAAAAATTGATTTTGACACGGCAAAGCTTTTAATAAACGAATATAAAAAAAATCAAAAGGAGGGGAAATAGATGCCCAGAACAGCGATTGCTTTTGTTGTTATGCTGATATTTCTTGCAGGAACTGTTTGTTTGCAAATTTTTCTTTCTAAAAAGAAGAATAAATGGTTGGGGTTAATTATTCCTCTTATTTGTTTTATATTTTCGATAATTGCCGTTCTTTCTTTTCCAATATATATGAATACAAGAAATACCTCGGTGACTGAAATTATTGATGGTGTTGAAGTAACGAGAGAAATTAATGTTTCACAATCAGAGAAGTCCAGTATGTTTTCAATACTCACTTTTGCATATGTTTTTTTCATATCCAATATTCCGACCGTTATATTTGTAGCAATATACTTTGCGTGCAGGGAAAAACTGAAGTTACATGCTGAGTTGGACAAAATGAATATTCAGGATTTGGAATAATTAAGCAATATTTTCTGATTCATATAGAGCATACCGCATTAGAACCAACTAATTAAGGGTGTGAATTCGGGTGCATATAAGACTTGTTGTCTGATGACCGGAAGTAAAACAGGTATCTTAAAATAATACCGCGGAAACTAAAGATGAGTATGGGAAGAGAAGAAAGTAATGAGAGGTAATATATGGATATTCAAAATGTGCTGAATAAATTGGTTGAATACAGTTGTCACATATTTAAGGACAATTTGACAGGTGTGTATTTACACGGGTCTGCTGCTATGGGATGCTTTAATCCGATGAAAAGTGACATAGATATTTTAATCGTAGTGGAAGACCCGATTATATACTTACAAAAGAAGATGTTTATGGATGCAATTATCGAATTAAATGAAAATTTACCGGCCAAAGGCATAGAGGTAAGTATAGTTAGAAGTAAGTATTGCAAAAATTTTGTATACCCGACACCCTTTGATTTGCATTTTTCCAATATGCATCTTTCTTGGTATATTAGCAATCCCGACGAATATATTGGGAAGATGAACGGCACTGACCGTGATTTGGCAGCACATTTCTTTATTGTTAAGAAAAGGGGTATTGTATTATATGGCAAAGAAATAAATGATGTTTTTGGCGAGATACCGTCTGAAGCATATTTGGATAGTATTAAGAATGATGTCGCAGATTCAGAAATTAGAATAATGGATAATCCTGTTTATATTATTTTAAATCTGTGCAGGGTTCTGGCGTATGTGCAGGATGGATTGGTTTTATCTAAAAAGGAAGGAGGAGAATGGGCGATTAAGAATATTCATGATAAATATCATGAGTTGATAAAGGAAGCACTCATATGCTATACATCAAATAAAAATATAAATCCGGATAAATCGCTTGCAGTGGAATTTTGCATGTATATGAAGAGCAAGATAGAATTAGAGGATTTCCGGGGTGTACGGCAGTGAGCCTAGATTATTTGACGAAATTTCAAAAGTATTATATTTATAAAATGCAAAATGTTATAAGATACAGAGGACAAAAGATACCGGAGGTATATAAGATTATGAAAAAAGAGAAAAAAGTAAAGGTAATTACCATACTTACTGTTTTATGCGGTATATTTACCTTCATCAGTGTATTTTCAAGTTATCTGCCTCAGCTGTTTTTGTTTTATAAATACAATATAAATGTAAAAGATGCGGGTTCGGTAGGAATCATAGGAGGAGCGGACGGTCCCACTGCGGTATTTTTATCAGGCCGATTACCTTTCCAGTTCTTTACTGCTGTCTTTGGAGTGTTGACAATATTGGGAGTCATATATATTTTTAACGTCAAAGATAAGAAAGATCGTACATAAAAATTAAAAAAGATATGAATAATTGATAATTTTATATTAATCTAAATTTAAAATTATTAACAGGTCATGGTAAAATAAGGATTATATTATGCTTGCTTGTAGCCGTGGCCTGTTATTATTTTATTTTTTGATAACTGCTTTACATTTTTATGATAAAAAAATAACAAATTTTATTATTGATGAATAATAATATTGACAAATAATAACGTATAAGATATAAGGTTTATGGTAATAATGTATGAGCATAGCTGGCAATTTAGTAGTATAAAAAGGAGGGGGTATTTGTAATAGTAAGTAAGAAAATCTTAAGTTTTGGTGAAAAAAACAATGGATAGAAACAGATAAGGAGCAAGGACCGGTTTAATAAATGCAATCTGATGAATAAAGCAAGAATAAAGGAGATAGTGTATGGAATATATAACCAGTGATAATATAAAACAAGTGATAGAACCTTATAAAAAGTTATTTGATATTATACAGATTGTAGATCCGAATGCAAAAAAAATAGTTGTAATCAATGATTCCATTGACAATGAATTAATGTATCAGGATATTAACTGCTACTCTTTTTGGAATACCGGTGACGCATGCAAGGATTGCATTGCTGTAAGGGCAGTGAAAGAAGATAATACTTTGGTAAAAATACAAAATGACATGGAGAAAATGTATATTTTTTTTGCAACACCTGTAATAATTGCCGGAAAAACAATGGTTTTAGAGTTATTAAAGGATATTACCGGTAATTTGGTTTTTGAAGCAATTGATATGGTAAATGGACATGAAATTAGAAATATTATACATGACATACATACTCTTTTATTAAAAGATTCTCTCACTAATTTATATAACAGAAGGTATTTGAATCAAATGCTTCCTGTTGAAATAGAACGAAGCAATCATAAAAATCATTATTTATCTATTGTAATGGTGGACATTGACGGTTTTAAAAACATAAACGACACATGTGGGCATTGTGTAGGCGATATCGTTATAAAAAAATTTAGTGATATCATGACTAAATTCATTAGGAGTGAAACTGATTGGATTGCCCGATACGGTGGAGATGAGTTTTTAATATGTTTGCATAATGTTGACATGAAAGAAGCAAAGAAAATAGTTGAGCGGTTAAGAAAGTCAATTGAGAGGATGAGAATAGAAATTGATGAAATGACCATAAAAGTAACTGCTTCTTTTGGTTTAGTAACGGTAAGGGCTTTTAAATTGGAACCCAATGAGCTGATAAAATTGGCGGATATCAAGTTATATGAAGCCAAAAAACGAGGAGGAAATAAAGTGGTTTCATAATTATATAACCTTTGGAACAGAACCTGGATTTATGCTTTTTCCGTTATTGAGACGTTTTTGGCGGAACGAATCTTGAAAGAGGAAATGTAATAAAAAACATGTTGACGTTTTAATGTATATGTGTTAATATTCACTTTGCGGGGTGTAGCTCAGGTTGGCTAGAGCGCTTGATTTGGGATCAAGAGGTCGCTGGTTCAAGTCCAGTCACTCCGACCAAAGAGAAAATTAGGCAAGGGTTTAATAGTTTTAGCCCTTGTTTTTTTATTGCCAAAACTGTCTTTATATGACTTTTTCTTTCTATCACCCAAGGCCAAAATCATGCTTAATTTTACAAAATCATCTTTAAATTAGCTTCATTGCCGAGTTCAATTATTTCCCTAATAATTTCATATTATTAATTAACAAGTAAATAATTTACAAATGATTTATTGACAAATAAGTACATATGGAAAATAATGTTAGTATAATATGCTAATATTACAATATTAGCAAAGGGGGTAATTATATGATCAATAAATGGATAAAATTCAAAAAAGTTATGGCGTGGATAAATGTTATAATCAGCATTGTTTCATCGATTGTAGTTCTTACTGTATCAGGCATATTATTCAAAGGAGTCTTGGACAGAATGAACTGGTATGTTTTGATAGGATGTATCTGGGCAGTACTTCAGGCGTTTTTTATATTAGCTATAATTATGGTTTATTGTTTTATTGCAGAGAAATTAGGTGAGATTTCCTAAAGGAAAACATTAAATTTATTAAAGGTTATAGCTTCTTATGTTATAATAAATGTAAGTGAATAATTTATAAAAAATACACAAATAAAATATTAAGTAAGATACATAAATAACTGATTAAAATGATAAAGCTATAAAATATGAGAATAAAAAAAGAATAACCAAAGACAGTTTTATACATACGGGGGTGAAAATTTATGGATGTTTTTTCAGCCATCCAGGGAAGAAGGAGCATAAGAAGTTACAGTTCAAAACCAATAGAGCCGGAAAAACTTAATAAAGTTTTGGAAGCTGCAAGGCTATCGCCTTCCGCGTCTAATAACCAGGGGTGGAAGTTTATTGTAGTAACTGAGGAAGAAACCAGAAAAAAAATTGTTGAAGCAGCCGGAAATCAAAAGTTTATCGGACAGGCACCGGTCGTAATAGTGGCATGCGGCACTGATCCGGATAAGGTCATGAAATGCGGACAGTACAGATATACAGTTGATATTTCCATAGCCGTTTCTTATATTATGCTTGAAGCATACGAGCAGGGACTCGGTACATGCTGGATAGGGCATTTTGACGAGAGTGAGGTAAAGAAAATCCTGAATATACCTGACAATGTAAGGGTTGTTGCTTTAACTCCACTGGGATATCCTGCTGAAAATCCAAATCCGAGACCGCGTAAATCCCTGCAGGATATTGTATGTTATGAAAAGTATTCCTGAACATGAATATTCGGGATTAGAACCTTAAAATAAATGGAGAGGTGCAACAATGTTATCGAATATTGAAATCCAAAACATATTACCACACCGTTATCCCTTTTTGCTGGTTGATAAAGTGCTGGAACTGGAACCCGGGAAAAGGGCGGTGGCTATTAAAAATGTTACAATAAATGAACCCTTTTTCCAGGGACATTTTCCGGGATATCCGCTTATGCCCGGCGTTCTTATAGTGGAAGCACTGGCACAGACTGCCGGAATTGCTGCCGCTTCTCTGGAGGAGAACAAGGGAAAGCTTGGGGTATTTACTGCGATTGATTCCATGAAATTCAGAAGACAGGTGGTTCCGGGAGATGTTTTAAGGCTGGAGGCCGAGATCCTACTGATGAAAATGGGTATGGCGAAAGTTAAGGTAGTTGCTTCGGTTGATGGGGAAATTGCAGCTGAAGGTGAGATTAAGTTCGCCATGATAAAAAACGGTTAATTAAGTTGAAAGGGCGGTATATTTTGAATTACCGCCCTCTTATTTAATCATTGTTTCTTTTAAGAAGTATTTCCCCTACTTTATATATGTCTCCGGCTCCGACGGTTAAGACCATGTCGCCTGGCAAAACGTTATCCTGCAGGTAATTTGCAATGGCTTCAAAGCCGGAAATGTACATTGCGTTTCCGCTTCTTTCATTTATTTTTTCGGCAAGCATTCCGGAATCTATTCCATATATATTTGGTTCCCTGGCTGCATAAATATCCGCTATAATAACCCTGTCGGCATCAAAAAACGAAGAGGCAAATTCGTCAAGCAGGGCTTTTGTACGGGTATAAGTATGAGGCTGGAATACGCACCATATCCTTGAGTCACGGGAACTACTCATGGTTTTGGCGGCTTTGAGGGTTGCTTTTATTTCAGTAGGATGATGTGCATAATCATCATAAACCCTGATATTATTTTTGAAAAATCCCTTGAATTCAAAACGTCTGTGGGTTCCTGTAAATTTTTCAAGGGCGGTTTTAATGCCCCGGAGGTTGCAGCCCAGCAAATGGCATACCGCAATGGTTGCAAGGGAATTATAGACATTATGGATTCCGGGTACCGCAAGCCTTACTGTATCAATCTCACGGCCTTCATTTAAAAGTGTAAACGAAGCACAGCTCGATATAGGGTCTATTGTAATGTTTTCCGCACTCCAGGTATATTTGCCGGATGACCTGTTTTTCTTGCCCAGATTTATGCCGTAAGTCACTTTGTGTGCAGGTATTTTATCCAGGATCATTGCAATATTTTCGTCGTCGGCACAGACAACAACATAGCCATTCTCAGGGACAAGACTTGCAAATTTTAAAAAGGAGCTTCTTATATGCTCTATATCCTTATAATAATCTGCATGATCGTATTCAATATTTAGTATAACAGCTATAAAAGGGTATAGTTTGAGGAAACTTTCGCAGTATTCGCATGCCTCTGCAATAAAATATGCGCTTCCGCCGGATCTTGTGGCACCGCCGATATACTCAAGCTCACCGCCGATATGTACTGTAGGATTAAGGCCACACTCAAGTGTCACCATGGATATCATTGAGGTGGTGGTTGTTTTGCCGTGGGTTCCTGAGACTGCGACACTGTAAGGGTATTTTTTCATTATAAGACCTAGAAGAGTTGCCCTGTCAATAATAGGAATACCAAGCCTTTGTGCTTTTATAAATTCGGGATTGTCGTTTTTTATGGCAGCAGTGTATACCACAAGATCAGGATTTTTAATATTATCTTCACTGTGACCGATGTATATCGTCATTCCCATTTTTTCGAGCTTTTCGGTGGTGGATGAGGGCTTCATATCCGAGCCTGAAATATGGTGGCCGTTTTTCATAAGTATTTCAGCCAGCCCGCTCATGCTTATTCCGCCTATTCCGATAAAATGTATGTGTTTGGGAATATTACTGTTAATTATATCTTCGTATACATCCGGCAATTTATTTTCATTAAGACAGCTGTCCATTTATAACTCACTCCTAAATAGAATATCTTCCAACAACTATATCTTGCGATAATTATTGACTATCCGGTAAAAAATAATACATAAAACACAGCAATATAATCAATATATCATCAATATAATGACATATCAATTATATCTATATATCATGCTATGCATTTCTCTGCCTAAATTATGCAATAGATATAAATTCCCTGTAAAGTGCCGAATAATATCCGTGTTGCATAATTCATGTTTGTATTATAATTACATACAATAATTATATATTATAAATTTTAAAGTTAATATATAATTAGTAAATTTATCTATAATAAGTAATTAAAATAAAGACCGGGGCACAAGGAGCATTGCATGGAATATTTTGCATTGTATGTTAGTATATAGTATATATAACTATGCAAGAAAAAGACAGTAATAGAAAATGGAAAAGAAAATAAAAAAATGTTTAAAAAAAGCAGGAAAATTGAAAGTTATATCGAATATATTAAGTACAACTTATAACGGAAGGTGGTAACATCGATGGAAATTACCGACATTCGTATCAGGAAAATTGATACAGAGGGCAAAATGAAAGCTGTTGTTTCAGTTACTTTTGATAACGACTTTGTTGTGCATGACATTAAAGTAATTGAAGGCCAAAACAGTATGTTCATTGCAATGCCCAGCAGAAAGACTCCCAGTGGTGAATTTAGAGACATAGCTCACCCCATTAATGCTGCTACAAGGGAAAAAATCCAAAAAGCCATACTTGAAAAGTATGAAGCTGCAGCAAACGAAAGCCAGGGCGAAGCTAACGAGTAAATATATTTAGCAGGACAGAATAAATATATTTACTATTTTAGTAACAGTTTAAAGCCGCATAAATATTCTACAGCAAGTTGCTATACCTTAATTGCATAGCTCAAATCAACTTATAATTTCAACAAAGCGGAATAAACTGGGAGAATAAGACTATTCCTGGAGTTCAGGAATATGTTTAGTTTATAAATGGTTGTATTTTTATTAAATATGTAATTCTCGGATTATAGTCTACATGGTTGACGTGTAGGCTATATTTTTATCTCTGTGTAAAAGCATTTGCCTGTCGATTCCGGTTATAATATAACAAATCTGCCCGTTTATTTAATATAATATATTTGATAATATTCAATATAGCTGTTAATTCAGATAACCGTTAATTAAAATATTATTGTAATTTATATAAGTTGAAAGTTTTAATGGAAAATGAGAAAATATAACATGAAAGGGGGTAAAAAGGAATGGAAGATTTAGTAGCATTAATACTGGCTGCGGGCGAAGGAAAAAGAATGAAGTCAAAACACTCGAAGGTAGTACATAAAGTTTGCGGGAAACCATTGATAAACTGGGTTTACAGTGCAATTGAAAAGGCAGGTTTTACTGAGACAATAGTTGTTGTGGGGCACAGGGCTGATCAGGTGAAGGAATGCTTGGGTGACAAATGTAAATATGTATTCCAGGAAAAACAGCTTGGAACAGGACATGCGGTTATGCAAGCCCGGGAAATACTTGAAGATAAAGAAGGGCTTGTATTTGTTTTATACGGGGATACACCCTTAATTACTTCCGAAACCATAAATGAGGCAATCAAAGTCCATAAGAACAGCGGAGCCAGTGCAACGGTTATAACAGCCGTATTTGATGATCCTTCTGGATATGGCAGAATAGTGAAGGATTCCAACGGGAAAATAGTAAAAATTGTTGAGCACAGGGATGCTTCTCCCGAAGAAAGAAACATCAGGGAAATAAACTCGGGGATGTATTGTTTCAATATTAAAGACTTGTTGTTTGCACTGGACGAATTGAATAATGACAACGACCAGGGTGAATATTATATAACCGATACAATTGAAATATTACTAAATAAAGGTTTGAGGGTGGAAACATATGAAGTTAAAGACCGCCGGGAGGTTTTTGGCATTAATGACAGGGTCCAATTATATGAGGTAAATGAAATAATGAGAAGAAAAATACTTGAAAAACACATGAGAAACGGCGTAACAATTGTTAACCCGGATTCCGTATTTATTGATGAGGAAGTTAAAATAGGAATTGATACTGTAATTTATCCCGGCACCATAATTGAAGGTTCAAGTGAAATAGGAGAAGACTGTGTTATTGGTCCAAACTGCAGGATTGTTTCATCCATTATCGGCAACGGGGTGAATATTTCCCAATCCACCATATTAGAAAGTTCTATCGGAGATGAAACAAGCATAGGGCCCTTTGCGTATATAAGGCCCGGAACCCAGGTAGGGAAAAAAGTTAAGATCGGGGATTTTGTGGAGCTTAAAAATTCTACCATCGGAGATAAGACGAAAATACCCCATCTTACATATATAGGGGATGCTACAATTGGTAGAAACACCAATATCGGGTGCGGAGTTATTACCGTAAATTACAACGGTAAGGTGAAGAACAGGACAGTAGTAGGGAATAATGCTTTTGTAGGATGTAATGTTAATCTTATTGCTCCCGTTGAAGTTAAAGATAATTCATATATAGCGGCGGGTTCAACCATAACGGATGATGTGCCGGAATACTCCCTTGCAATTGCAAGAGAAAGACAGGTAATAAAGGATAATTGGGTTAAGAAGAAAGGCATGGAAAGAAAGGAAAAGGATTAAAAAGGATTGCAAAAGAATAACAAAGGAATAACAAGGGAATAACCGGTGAAGAATGAATAACAGTGAAAAATAATGAGGAATAATTAACAAAAGTGAAAAGATGTTTTCATAGCAAAAATGAAAGAAGGTTTGTTATGAAATGAATATACATGGTAAGGATATTAAAATATTTGCGGGGAACTCTCACAGGGAATTGGCAGAGGAAATCGCCGAAAAAATCGGCCTTCCCCTTGGAGAGGCTGTGGTAGGAAAATTCAGCGACGGTGAAATTAAAGTTAATATCGGTGAAGTTGTAAGAGGCTCTGATGTATTTGTAATACAATCCACATGCCATCCCGTAAATGACAACCTCATGGAGCTCCTTATAATGATTGATGCGCTTAAGCGGGCTTCAGCGGGAAGAATTACGGCTGTAATCCCTTACTTCGGATATGCAAGGCAGGACAGGAAGGCAAGAGCCAGGGACCCTATCTCTGCAAAACTGGTGGCAAACCTTATAACAGTTGCCGGAGCTGACAGGGTTCTTACCATGGACCTTCATGTTCCCCAGCTTCAAGGTTTTTTTGATATAGCCGTGGACCATCTTTTAGGAGTGCCTATACTGGCCGAATATTTTAAGCAAAAATTCAGCAGCTATGATGATGTTGTAATTGTATCCCCCGATGTGGGAAGCGTGACAAGGGCGAGAAAATTTGCGGAAAGGCTTGAAGCGCCGATTGCCATTGTAGATAAAAGAAGGCCTAAATCTAATGAATGTGAAGTTATGAACATAATCGGTGAGGTGGCAAACAAGAAGGCAATCCTGGTAGACGATCTGATTGATACGGCAGGAACTATTGTTAATGCCGCTGAGGCGCTTTATAAACAGGGAGCTAAAGAAATATATGCCTGTGCCACCCACGGAGTATTATCCGGTCCGGCAATAGAAAGAATAAAAAATTCCATGATTAAAGAACTGGTTTTACTGAACACCATTCCATTGACTGAAGAAAAAAAGATAGATAAAATAGTATCGATTTCAGTGGCGCCAATATTTGCGGAAGCAATTGAAAGAATTTACGGGGATATGTCGTTAAGCTCTCTTTTTACATGATTTTCATAATACTTGGCATAATTTGCATAATGCCGTGTATCGGTATATTTATCAGTAATTTAATTAATGCAGTATGCCAAAACGCGGTATATTAACTGAAAGGAGCAGTATTTTTGGAGGCACTACGGGAGAAACTATTTATTGTAGCAGGATTGGGGAATCCTGGCGTCAGGTATTTGAATAACCGGCATAATGTAGGTTTTAATACCGTTGATGTTTTAGCGCGGAAGCTGGATATAAGTGTCAGACAGCTTAAATTTAAGGCTCTTGTCGGAGAAGGGCGGATAGGCGATAACAGGATTTTGCTTATGAAACCCCAGACATATATGAATTCCAGCGGGGAAAGTATAAGGGATGCGGTGGAGTGGTATAAAATACCGTTGGAGAATTTAATAGTGATATATGATGATATAGATCTGCCCCTCGGTAAAATCAGGGTGAGACGTAAGGGAAGCGCCGGAACCCATAACGGCATGAGGTCCATTGTATACCAGCTGATTTCCGATGCTTTCCCAAGAGTGAGAGTAGGGATTGGTAGACCTCCGGAAAATATGGATCTAGCTGACTTTGTGCTGGGTGATTTTAAAGAAGATGAAGCGGATATTATCCGGGAAAGTATCACAAGAGCGGCTGAAGCAGTGATTACAATAATAAATTCCGGTGTTGATGAAGCCATGGCAAGATTTAACTCATAAATAAGCTTATAAACTTGAATAAAAATGATGCTAAAATAAACTTAATAAGAATGGTTAATTGCATAATTACCATAACTACATAACTACGTAATTACATAAAGGAAACGGAAATGAACTGGTTAATAGAACCCCTTCAGGATATTGAACAGTATAACAAGACACTTGAATATATTAGACAGGGTAATAATACTGCAAAATTAAATATTTCAGGGCCTTCGGACTCTCAGAAGGCTCACCTTTCTTATGCCATTTTAAGCCAACTGGGCCGCAAGGGCTTGTTTATAACATATAACGAGATACAGGCAAGGCAATTTTATGAGGACTTTTTGTTCTTTTTCGGGGAGCAGGTTCTTTTATACCCCGCTAAAGAAATTTTATACTATGACGTGGAAGCCAAAAGCAATGATTTGATTTTCCAACGTATATCGGTTCTTCATAGATTGCTGGAAGGTGATTACCGCCTGGTTGTTACGTCCGTTGATGCAATTTCCCACAAGATATTTACAAAATCCTTTTTTGAACAGAGCATACTGACTTTTGAGCCGGGCCAGATCGTGGATCTGGATGGGATGATTAAAAAAATGGTTGACATGGGATATGAGAGGGGAGACGTTGTAGAAGGGAAGGGCCAGTTTTCGGTAAGGGGAGGAATAATAGACATATTTTCTCCCGACTGTGAAGAACCCTTCAGGATAGAACTGTTTGATAACGAGGTTGATTCAATAAGGAAATTCGATGTTATTTCACAACGTTCGACGGATAAAGTTGAAAAGGCCAGAATATTACCTGCCAGGGAAATATTACTGCCTGAAAGCAAAAGAGACCTAGTTGCGGGAAAGATAGGGGATGACCTGGACAACTATATTAAAACGTTAGAGATAAACGGAAATTCCAAATTGGTAAAAACGCTTAGAGAAAACATAGAAAGGGATATGGAAAGAATTAAATCGGACACGCATTTTCCGGGAATTGACCGCTATATACCCTATATAATGAGTGAAGCCGGGCATTTGTCCGATTACCTGGAAAAGGACACGATTATCTTTTTCGATGAAATTACAAAAGTAAAGCAAAGGATGGATAATGTCCTTACTGAACATCATGAGATATGCAAGGACCTGCTGGAAAAGGGAAAAATAATGCCTTCAAATATAGGGATGTTCTATAGTTTTGAAGATCTGATAATAGAATTGGAGAAAAAGGACAATGTAAATTTTAACAGCATAGTTCAGGGAGTTTCCGGAGAAGAAAATGCCAACTTAGAAGCCTTAGGACAAGTTGTTGATATAAATATACCCTGCAGGCAGATACCACCCTACCGGGGAGTTATGGACATATTCCTGGGGGATCTGACCAGATGGAAAGAAAAAAACTACAGGGTTATAATACTTGCAGGGGCAAGGGCCCGTGGAGAAAAAATGCGCGACGGGCTTGCATCGAGTAATGTTGAGGCAGTGTACATGGAAGGAGAAAATGTAAAAGCACTGCCGGGCAAAATAGTAATTACCCAAGGCAGCCTTAACAGCAGTTTTGAATATCCTTCCATAGGACTTGTTATTATAAGTGACAGGGAAATTTTCAGAAGCCCTGGAAAGATAAGAAGAACACGGAAAAAATCCAAGGGACTGAAAATCAATTTATTTACCGACCTGAATCCCGGAGATTATGTGGTGCATCAGACTCACGGCATAGGGCAGTATGTAGGAATAGAAAAACTTACGGTTGATAATATTACGAAGGATTATATAAAAATAAAATACCAGGGCGGAGATTATTTATATATACCTACAAGCCAGCTTGACAGTGTGCAAAAATATATCGGTTCGGAGGGGAAGGCACCGAGATTAAGCAAGCTGGGAGGAAGCGACTGGGTTAAGACAAAGAAAAAAGTAAAGGAATCTCTGAAGGAGCTGGCAGAACAGTTAATAAATTTATATGCAAAGAGAAAAAGCATAAAGGGATTTGCGTTTTCCAAGGATACGGTATGGCAAAAGCAGTTTGAAGAGCTTTTCCCGTATGAAGAAACTGAAGACCAAGTAAGATGTGTTGAAGAGATAAAGAGGGATATGGAATCTGACAAACCCATGGATAGACTTCTCTGCGGTGACGTGGGATACGGGAAAACCGAAGTGGCTTTACGTGCCGCATTTAAAGCGGTTATGGACGGGAAGCAGGTTGCCTTCTTGGTGCCTACCACTGTACTGGCCCAGCAGCACTACAATAATTTCAAGGAAAGATTTAAGGATTTTCCCATTACCATAGAAATGATAAGCAGGTTCAGGTCAAAGGCGGAACAAAGCAAAATATTGAAGGACTTGAGCAAAGGTAACATAGACATACTGGTGGGGACTCACAGGCTGATTCAAAAGGACATTAAATTTAAAGACCTGGGTTTGCTAATAATTGATGAAGAGCAACGTTTTGGGGTTATGCACAAGGAGCAGCTTAAAAATATAAGCCCCAGTATTGACGTCCTTACCCTGACGGCAACACCCATACCGAGGACTCTTCATATGTCCCTTATCGGGGTTAGGGATATAAGCATTTTGGAGGAACCGCCCGAGGAACGTTACCCTGTTCAAACCTATGTAATGGAATACAACGAAGAGATTATAAGAGATGCCATTACCAGGGAATTAAACAGGGGAGGACAGGTTTATTATCTCTATAACAGAGTGAGATCAATTGATATTAAAGCTTCGCAAATACAGGCTCTGGTTCCCGAAGCGAGAATAGTGGTAGCCCACGGGCAAATGGATGAAAGAAAGCTTGAGACAATAATGATGGATTTCTTTGAATACAAGTATGATGTACTGATTTGCACGACTATAATTGAATCCGGGCTTGATATACCGAATGTAAATACCATAATTATAGAAGATGCAGATAGGATGGGATTAGCCCAGTTATACCAGTTAAGGGGGAGAGTGGGCAGGTCTAACAGGCAGGCCTATGCCTATATTACCTATAAACCAAATAAAGTCCTTGGCGAAATTGCTGAAAAAAGGCTTCAGGCAATAAAAGAATTTACCGAGTTCGGTTCGGGATTTAAAATTGCCATGAGAGACCTCGGGATAAGAGGTGCGGGGAATCTCCTGGGACCTGAGCAGCATGGGCATATAGAATCCGTCGGGTATGAAATGTACTGCAGGCTGCTGGATGAAGCAATAAAGGACCTGAAAGGGGAGCAGCCTGAAAAGAAGGATGAGGAAGTAACCATTGATATAAACGTTAATGCTTATATAGATGATGAGTATATAAGTACGGAATTGCAGAAAATCGAAATGTATAAGAAAATAGCGTCAATTGAGAATGAAGAGGATGTGCTTGATATAAGGGATGAGCTGCTGGACAGGTACGGTGAATTAACCGAGCCGGTTGAAAATTTGATTCAAATAGCGTATATAAAATCTCTGGCAAGAGATTTGGGATTTACGGCAGTAAGTGAAAAAGGAGATTCCGTTATTTTGCAGCTTGGCAAGGAAAAGAGCCTTGGTATTGAAACATTGAAAAAACTTGCAGACAAATACAGGAGGCAAATATTGTTCAATGCGGGAGCCAATCCTTACTTAATGTACAAAACTTCAGAAATAAAAAAAGAAAAATTGCTTGAAAATATTAAGATTTTATTACATGATATTAAAAACTTTGAAGGAAAATAAACATTTGATGTATAATTAAACCTAGGAAAACTTTTAAAGGGAGAGATATAATTTGAGCAAGGACATCAATAAATCAATGAAGGATAATAAGGCCAAATCCGAAAAGGGAAAAGTTAATAAAAACGTAATAACGTTATATGTAGTCCTTGGGGTTTGTGCATTAATAGTTTTAACTGCAATAGTTGCAGGAATAAATTTATATTCGAAAACTTATGTGGCCTCTGTAGGGGGTACGAAAATAAGTGTAGCCGAATTTAAGTTTTTCCTGCACCAGGAAAAGCAGAATATGTTGAAGATTGCAGAAAATCCTGATCCTGAAACTTTTTGGGATACGACAATTACAGGTGGGGAGAAAGCCATAGATATAGCGAAGAAGAAGGCCCTTGAAAATGCCTGGGAATTTAAAGTGGAGCTGCTGAAAGCCAAGGAACAGAAAATTACACTGGATAAGTCCGACCTGGATTATGTGAATGCGGTTTTAAACGCGTTTGTTTTAAGCTATAATAACGATAAATCATTAGCTAATGCTGCATGTGAGCAATTATACGGAATTAAGCTGGACGAATTTAAGGAAATTTATAAAGAGATTCTCCTGAGAAACAAGCTTCTTAATAAAGAGATGGACTCAACGACGGCAAGCGAGGATGAGATTGAGGAATATTATAATAAAATGCCTGACGCATTTACAGACACGGCTTATAGAAACAACGGGGAAGAAGCGGTATGGGTAAAGCACATACTGGTCTCCACGGAAGATAAGGAAACCGGCGAGGAATTAACCGGAGATAAATTGGAGGAAGCCAAAAAGAAGGCAGAAGAACTATTGCAGAGGGCAAAAAGCGGAGAAAATTTTGCATCTCTTGCCAAGGAATATTCCGATGATGAAGGTTCAGCCATGTACGGCGGGGATTATGTTTTCGGAAAAGGTTACATGGTTTTGGAATTTGAAGATATGGCATTTAGCCTGGAACCCGGACAAATAGATATGGTACAGACCGCTTACGGATATCATATCATTAAGTTGGAGGAAAAGATAGCCAAGGGTGAACCTGTCAGCTTAAGATGCGCAAAGGAATACTGGGAATTTGGAACTAACGGTGTTAAAGTTGCAAAATACATGGAAAAGATGGAGGAGTGGAAAAAGGATCCCAAATATAAAGTAGTAAAAAACGAAAAGGTTTACAATTCAATTGAGTAGTATAGTTTATATAGTTTAATTGAATAAAATAAACAAGTTATTGTTAAAATAAACAAGTTAATATAAGGGAATATTAAAATTTTACCGAGTATAACAACCCGTCCCGGATATAGGTTAGCTACAAGGTGCTTTTTCTCTACATGTATAAAACTCCGGCAAAAAAATAATACTAAAAATGTAATAAAATTTATCTTTTGAGGAGGTAATTACATTGAAGGCGACAGGTATCGTTAGAAGGATAGATGACCTTGGAAGGGTTGTTATACCAAAAGAAATAAGAAGGACTTTAAGGATTCGTGAAGGAGATCCGCTGGAAATATTTACTGATAAAGAGGGCGAAATAATACTTAAAAAATACTCACCAATTGGGGAATTAAGTGAATTTGCAAGCCAGTATGCCGAATCGCTCCATAAAGCCAGCGGTCATATAACTTGCATAGCCGACAGGGATTCAATAATTGCTGTTTCGGGAGCTTCAAAGAAGGACTTTGTTGATAAATCATTAAGCGAAGAGCTTGAAAAGGTAATCAGCGAGAAAACCACAATTATTGCGAAATCGCCTAATGAAAATCCTATAAAGATAACGACGGATGACAATAATGAAAAGAAATATACGTCCCAAATTGTAAAACCGATTATATCCGAAGGCAATCCGGTAGGAGCGGTAATTTTACTTTCAACCGATCCGAGCGCCCAGATGGGAGAAGTGGAAGAAAAGCTTGTCGAATCAGCCGCAACGTTTTTAGGCAAACAGTTAGAACAGTAGGCTAACTAAAACAATAGGATAACTTAATAAGAACAGTAGATAACTAAACCAGAACTGTATCATATATAATATAATAAAAAGTAATCAAAGGGCAGCGGAACTAAGAGAGCGGCAGAACAATAATAATGGGACAAATGCGGACAACAGGCGGTTGAACAATGGCGACGGAATTTATCTATACAATATTAAGGCAAGGATATGGTAGGTATATGTAATTACCTACCTTTTATTTTTTGCCCTGTTTTTTCCGGTTAGAACTGCTTCGGCAGCCGATTGCAGAGGCATGATATATTATTATAATATGTTTACGTATGTTATAATATGCTTATAATATGTACATAAACACAGGATGGACATATGCATTTGCCACTTTATACATGATTGTTCAATATATACTTAAGATATTTTACTTAAGATATGGGGGAAGGAAATCTGATTATGGAAAAACATGATTTAATTAAGGAAAAATACAGTTTCCAAGATTTAGTTGAATTGATGAAAATACTTAGAAGTGAAAACGGATGCCCCTGGGACAGGGAACAGGATCACGAAAGCTTGAAAAAGTATCTTATTGAAGAGACATATGAAGTACTGGAAGCCATTGATTTAAAGGACAGGGATAAGTTATGCGAAGAACTGGGAGACCTGCTGCTTCAGATTGTGTTTCATTCTCAGGTAGCCTTTGAAGAGGGCAATTTCAACATAGAGGATGTTATAACCGGTATATGCAGGAAAATCATAATGCGTCACACCCATGTTTTTGGCACGGACAAGGCGGATACGCCTGATGAAGTGGTTGCCAACTGGGAAGCCATAAAGAAAAAGGAAAAGGGAATTGAAACCCATACCGATGTTTTAAAATCAGTTCCCAAGAATCTGCCTGCATTGATGAGAAGTTACAAGGTTCAGCAAAAGGCTGCCCAGGTCGGCTTTGAATGGGACAATATCGAAGATGTGTTTAAAAAAGTTGATGAGGAAATACATGAATTAAAAGATGTATATAAGAGTAAAAATGTGGAAAGAATAAAAGATGAAGTAGGAGATGTATTTTTTGCTTTAGTCAATTTGTCAAGGTTTCTGCAAGTGCAACCTGAGCTTGCCTTGACCGGGACGATAGAAAAATTTATACGGAGATTTGAGTATATTGAAACAGAAAGCGCTAAAGCGGGAAAGAAGTTGGAAGATATGACACTTGCAGAGATGGATGAATTATGGAATAAAGCAAAAAAGGATCTCGTGAAAAATGAAAACGAATAAATATTTACTTAAAAGGAGGGTTTAAATTGAATAAGGCTGAATTAATTTCCAGTGTGGCTGAAAAGAGCGGTATATCAAAGAAAGATGCAGAGAAGGCATTAAATGCAATAATAGAGAGCATCGAGGAAGCTCTTGTGAAAAGAGAAAAAGTTCAACTGGTGGGTTTCGGTTCCTTTGAGGTAAGAAAAAGGGCAGCGAGAAAGGGAATTAATCCTCAGACCAAACAGGAGATTACGATTGAAGCTTCGGATGTGCCGGTTTTCAGAGCAGGAAAGGCTTTAAGGGATAAGCTGAACAGCTAATATCCAAATATGCAAAATATAATTGCTAATATAAGCCGGACTGATTGAAATGAAGTTTATGCAAATCAAGCTTATGTTTAACTATTAACTATTAAGTAAACTATTATGAAATAACCCGGCAAACAAGTTATCATTATTTTTAATTGGTATTAACATTAGGATTAATGTACGAAAGCTTCAATTTCATATTGGAGCTTTTTTGCTTTATTGAAGCATAAAGGAAACTTATAAGGAAACGTAAAAAGGGGGGCTTAGGGTCAAGTGAGAATAGATAAATTCTTAAAAGTTTCAAGGCTTATAAAGAGGCGCACGGTTGCAAATGAGGCATGTGAGCTTGGAAAAATCAAGATAAACGGGAAAGTGGCAAAACCCTCATCTGATGTTAAACCCGGAGATATAATTGAAATTTCATTCGGGAATAAAAACACAAAGGTTGAAGTTGTTTCGGTGGCTGAAAATGTATCTAAGGCGGATGCGGCTCAAATGATAAGAATAATTGAATAGATAAATAATCGAAATTTTAATAACCCCTTGAAGTCAAGGGGTTATTTTTTTATTAGTACATGCATATAAATCTAAAGAAAGGAGTACATAAAGAATTTATAGATAATTAAAAAGTTATAAATTAAAACTAAGGGCAATTAACACTGGAAAGGGGGAAAGAAAATGGTTGAGGATAAAAAGGTTATAAAACCGAAATCCCAAAATCTTATACTTGAAAACAGGCAAAAACTCAGTATTTCAGGTGTTATTGACGTTGAGAGTTTTACCGATGAATGTGTTGTTGTGGATACGGAGCTCGGCCTTCTAATCATACACGGTGAAGATTTGCATATGAGCAAGCTAAACCTAGATAGCTCCGAACTAAATATTGAGGGAGAAATAATCAGCTGCGAATACAGCGACAGGGAAAGCAGCAAGTCAAAGGGAACCGGTTTTTTCGGCAGAATATTTAAATAACATTTTAAATAACATTAAGAAGTAATTAAGGCTGGTGAGTGTTATTGTGCCTGTAGCTAGCAACAGTACCCAGGTATATACGTTTTTGTATTCCGTGCTGGTTGGTATGTTTATAGGGCTTATATATGATATTTTCAGGATAAAAAGAAAACTGGTAAAAACAGCGGCTTTCTTTATATATATAGAGGATTTGCTGTTCTGGATTATTACAGCCTTTATAATGTTTGCCTTTTTGTTTTATATAAATGACGGGGAAATAAGGATTTACATTTACCTGGGTGTAATTACAGGCATAATTTTATATTCCTTATTATTCAGCAAATTAATAATAAAATGCTCCGTAGCCATTTTTAATTTCATTGGAAGGGTAGTAAAGTTTATTATACATATACTGTCATTCCCCTTTAAAATTATTTATAAAATACTTTCGGTCCCCGCAAGATTTATCATGGTTTCTTTTCAAAAGTTTTACAGGTTTCTGAAAAGAACGGCAAGGATATTGGTTTATAAAATGTCCGTTCATAATAAAATATTTAAAAATGTTAGAAAAAAAACTTAATTTAAGAAGGATTTATTAAATTGATATAGAATTACGATAATTATATTGGAATTATATTGAATCAATTTTCAACAAAAGAAAAAGCCGGATATGTAAGGGATATCTGTCGGAGGTAACCACAAATGAATAGAAAGAAAATTTTAAAGTGGATGTTGTTTATAACAATTCCAATAATAGTGTATTTACTATTTGTCATAGTGGAACAGCAGGAAATATTAATGCAAAAAGAGCAGGCAATCCGGAATGTTCAAGCAAAAATAGAAGAAGAGAAAAGATTGAACGAGGAGCTTAAAAGGCAGAAGGAAATCCTTAATACCGATGAGTATGTTGAGAGGGTTGCCAGGGAAAAACTTGGCATGGTAAAACCCGGCGAAAAAATATTTATTGTAGTGGATTAGCTTAAAATGAGGTAATGCTTGACTAAACTCAAGGGATACTATATAATTCTAATTGCTCTCACATGATTTCCGTCATGTATGCTTATTGGAAACTGTATTTGTGAGAAAAATTATGGTAACAATGAGTAGATTATAATAAATAAATTGGTTCTGTGGCATTATTTCCAGGAACATAATTCTCTGTATAATATAACACTTATAAAGAGAATTATTTATTTATTAATAGAGCAATTTAATTGGAGAGTATTAAGGGGAGGAACTATTTAATTATGCCTGTTGAAGTTGGGAAAGTACTAGAAGGTAAGGTAACGGGAATTGCACATTTCGGTGCTTTTATCCGTTTACCTGACGGAAAGATAGGTCTAGTACACATTTCGGAGATTGCCAACGAGTATGTGAAAGATGTTAGCAATTATCTTAAGGAAAATCAGAACGTCAAGGTAAAAGTAATTTCAGTGGATGAGAACGGGAAAATTAACTTATCAATCAAGAGAGTAAATGAATCCGGCCAGAATGTTAAATCCAGAAGACCTGAAGAAATTGATTGGAGTAGACCCAATGATTTTGAGAAAATGTCTTTTGAAGACCGCCTGGCTAAGTTCCTGAAAGAAAGCGATGAAAGAATGCAGGACCTGAAAAAGAATATAGAAGCAAAAAGAGGCAGCGGCAGTTACAAAAGGTATGCGAATTACTGGGATTATTGATTATTGCTTTAAGTATACAAAAAATATATAAAAAATATATAGGAAGAACTGTAATAATTCAGTATATTAAGTAATAATCCAATATATTGATAAAATATATTATATTACCGGGGCAAAAAATACTTGACACGCACTGATATTAGTGGTACTATATTATAGCGGTTAGCCGGAGTGGCGGAATTGGCAGACGCACAGGACTTAAAATCCTGCGGTCCGTGAGGGCTGTACCGGTTCGAGCCCGGTCTCCGGCACCATATAAAGGTGACGGCAAGTTTAGGCTAGATTTGGTAGATTGTTAAATTTGATATCGTAACATGTAACATCGCGGGGTGGAGCAGCTGGTAGCTCGTCGGGCTCATAACCCGAAGGTCGTGGGTTCAAATCCCTCCCCCGCAACCAGGAAAGTTAAAACCCTCGGAAGATTTCACTTCCGGGGGTTTGTTGTATATTATATAAATTTTTATTATAAATTTATTATAAATTGTTTTTTATTTCCTATTTACAATTGTCACAATCCCATTAATCGCTGCAAACAGCAACGCTGCTATAGGCCAGATAATCCAGCTGGAGCCCCAGTCGTTTGTTGTAAAACTATATCCCAGGAAGATTGCAACAACTATAGGCCAATAAATACCTGCTATCGATGCTGTTTTTTTGCTAATTTCCTTATTTCGAATGCTAAAATCGTCACTCTGAAGGAGCTTGTTATAACTGCCGTTAATCATCCCGGCCCGAATAAAAAGATTGACGGCGACTGCAACAAACGAAAGCAGTACAGCTACACATAGCATGATTTTGAAATCATCGTCTGTCAATGATGATACGATTACAAGGGGCACCAAGCCGATAATACACATGGCTATGCCGACAGTAATAGACATCCTGTATTTATCTTCAAATTCCGATTTCTTTTTCTTTACAATGCCCTGGATACCATATTCAAGGGAAATTACTTCCTTTTCCAGGTATTCATATTTGCTGAGTTTCATCCCGAAATATACAATTGCGGATACTCCGCAGGATGCCAGGATAAGCAGAATTGCAACCCCTATTCCCGTTGCCGTGTTTTCACTCAGCGCTGCCTTATATTCGCTAAAGGCTAATAGTAGAATTAAAATAACGGGTGACAGAATTAGTGTGGAAATAGCATTTGCCAGTTTACCTGAAATTGATTTAATAAGATCCATGTATGTGTTTGCTTCTTCCACTGATACATAATGAGTGCCGGGTTCATCAGCATGACTGTTGTCAAAACTGTTCTCGACAGGTGCATCATCCTTTAATAGGAAATCAGTGCTCACACCAAACAACTGGCTTAAACGCACTATTTTGTCAAGATCGGGTATTGCCGTCCCGAGCTCCCATTTGGATACGGACTGCCTTGATACGCCAAGCTGCTCTGCAAGTTCTTCCTGGGACCAGCCGAACTTTTTCCTCAACATTACTATTTTTTCTGACAGGATCATTTTCTTTTCACCCTTTCTGTTTCTTTTTACCTTCTATTTCTTTCCGACAGGTCAATTATAATAAATCCGCCGGTCGCACTCTACCAATTCGTATTGGAAAATTCGCAACTGCCGGTTGCGAATCATGTATTTCCGGGGTTCCCAAGATTATTTAACTTATAAAGTATGTTCAACTAATAAAATAAATATGTTTATTCTTGCTCGCTGGATGACAGAATAAAATTAACGGATATCTGCAATAAAATTACGGTTCTCGGTCAATAAAATTTTAAGATTTTTGTTCATACTTGTAAATAGTGTGGTTAAACAGATGAGCCCAGGGCAACATATGAGCAGTAATATAATACAGTAACATAATAAAAAATATTACAAACAAAAAAATAATCTGTGAAGTATAGAATTATATAATTTATCCTATACTTCAAAGACTCATTGAAAATTTCAGTTACGAATATGAATAAGTTATGTTTTATTTTGGTATTGGGTTTTATTGTGGTATTGAGTTATGTTTTATGGTATTACCTTTTATGTTAAGCTTATGTTAAGCTAAAATTCCCTTTCCTTATAAAACTTCAAAGAAAGAATGTATGATATAACAAGCAGCCCAATCATTACGGCCAGTATTTCAACAGCTATCAGTATATCCGGCTGATTAATGAAAGACCTGATGATACTTTCGGCAAATTCCTTGTCCATGTTTTTTATCATTTGAGGCAAAAGTATTCCCAGCCCGAAGAATAGCCCAAAAAACAGGACGATATTAACTACTCTGGATTTTATATATCCAAATTTAAAGAATACAGGGAAATATATACCGCTTAATAATGTTATTGCAAATAGCGCCGCTACAATCTCTTCAAGTGTTATAGGATATACTTTTAGAGGAAGTCCTAATATTTTTATAATGTTTGTAAGTATAACATAATATGCAACCGCAATAGCTGCAAAAATGAAAGTTGAAACATACCTGGCGGTTACTATGGTATTCCTGCTTATCGGCAGGCTGTTTAACATGATGTCCGATTTGCTCTTATCATCATAGGCACAGGCTGACTGGACCAAAATATATGCAAAGGCAATAATGCTTGATGAAAACATTATATTTCCAATTCCCTGAAATGACAGTATCAAAATTAATATATAAAATATACCGAAAATGAAAATCTTTTTTTGAATCAGTATATCTTTTAGAATCAGGTAAAGCATTTTACATTTTCGCCTCCTTCGTGTAATAGAGCATTATATCATCAAGGCTTGGTTTTTCAATGATGACGTTGTCCCTTAACATCTTTTTTATCTGCTGCCTGTCTTTTGTAAGGCCTTCAAATCCAAAGTGGTTTTCCTTTATCCCGATAAAATATTTTCTTACCTCATCATTGAGTATTTCTCTCGGCCCCTTGACCAATCCGTGATTTTCGAGGATATCGTCTTTGGGACAGGAAAATACTATACTACCCTTGTTGATAAATGTTATATAATCCGCTATTTTATCCAGATCGGATGTAATATGGGTTGAAAAGAATACGCTTTTATTTTCGTTCTGTATAAGGGATGTAAGTATATCCAGCAGTTCGCTCCGGATAATTGGGTCAAGCCCTGAAGTGGGTTCATCCATTATCAGCAGTTCCGCTTCATGGGATAATGCAACTGCAATGGAGAATTTCATTTTCATTCCCTTCGACAAATCTTTAATCTTTTTGTTAGCAGGCAGGGAGAAGTCCTTAATGTATTTGTTGAACGTAACGTCATCCCAGTTTTTATAGAAAGGCGCTATTACTCTTTTCATTTCCATAACGGTCAGTTCTTCGTAAAAATAGTTCTCATCAAACACAAAGCCGATCTTATTTTTTACTTCCTTCTCGTGTTTTATGTTATCCAGCCCGAATATTTTAATTTCCCCGTTATCTTTCTTGAGCAAATTCATAATAAGCTTTATGGTCGTACTTTTCCCTGCGCCGTTTGGGCCGATGAAGCCCATGATATACCCTCTTTCCAAGGAAAAACTTATGTTATTCAGGGTAAAACCCTTGAAATCCTTTTTCAGGTTTTTTACTTCCAGAATGGCTGCCATTGCTATACCTCCTCATAAAGAATTTTTAACATTTCCTGCATTTCCTCCAGGGACAGGTCAATGGACCTGCCTGCCTCAATGGCTTCCGCCAGTTTTTCTTCAACAATTTTTAACCTTATTTCTTTCAGCAGTTCCTTATTTTGAGCTGCCACATAAGAACCTTTACCTTGAACCGTTACTATATAGCCATCGTTTTCCAATTCCTCGTATGCTTTTTTTGTGGTAATGACACTTATCTGAAGGTCCTTGGCCAGGCTTCGTATAGAGGGAAGCATTTCATTTTCCGCAAGTTCTCCTCTGATAATCATATTTTTAATTTGTTTTACAATCTGTTCGTAAATCGGCTCATCTGACGAATTTGAAATAATAATATTCATTTATGCTCCCTTATCCCTCCTGCGTACAAAAGATTTATAAACTATATATAGATATCATACTGTATATATACAGTATATACACTTATATTGTTTTTGTCAATAGAGTTAATGTAAATATTATCTAAATTTGAAAGTCAGCTTATATTGCTTCAAATAGCATGTATTAGTTAATGCTTTTGTGAAAAAATAAAACAGATGAAGTAATTATAGACTTATAAATAAAACAAAGTGCTAGACATAAAACTAAATATAAAATTTGAATGTTTAGCTATGAATTTTATCAAAAGAGGAGGTGAGGCAAATTGCCCGACACGCAAACCATAGAAGCCCTTAACCAGCTTTTACAGGGCGAATATATGGCGGTTGAGAGTTTCAATAACTTTATTGCCAGGTTAGAAGATGAAAATGTGAAGCAGGTTTTTAAAGAAATACAGAAGCAGCACAGGGACAATATTGAAAAACTGGCGAACTACATCCAGGATATGGGCGGAAAGCCAAACGAAAACCTTGGTATGAAGGGGAAAATGGGAGAAATAAAACTTAACATGGATTTAGGATCAAGAACAGATACAAATGAAATTATTGAAAAAGCCATAGAGGGAGAAACAAAAGGAGTAAATATGGCAGAAAAGGTTTTGAGAGGAGAACTGGATGATAAGTCCAGAGATATAGCCGGTGAAATTCTTGAAAAAGACAGAACATCCGTTGAAAAACTAAAAAGCCTGTTACAGAATAACTATGTGTTACAAAATTAATAATAGAGCTTAGAAGAATTTGGCAGAGCCTAATAAGGCTCTGTTTTATTTTTGTTGACAAGGCAGAAATTAGAAATTATAATATTTAAAAGTAAAAATAAAAAAATATGTATATTAATAAATGCAGGGTAATCTTTTGCTATAAAACATGGCCGACCGGTTTAAAGATTGGGACAAGCAGATTTCACAAGTTTTTGATAAATCGGTTAAAGGGGTCACGGTATGAAAACATTCCTTTCCAACATGAAGATGATGTTTGCGTATTCCTGGCGGGTCAGTAAACGTATATTCTTTACTACATCCATAGAGATTATTCTTAATACAATAGAACCGGTATTTATGGTTATATTGCCAAAATACATCATAGATGAACTAACAATCGGGAAAAGATGGGATGTAACACTGAAATATATTGCCTTATTCGTATCTTTCATTTTTGTAGTTAAAGGACTTAGAATGGCCCTTGATGCATTTATAAACTCCACCTACAACATAATACAATCCAGAACCGGTCAGGAATACTTTAACGATTTTCTGACGATGGATTATGAACTTCTGGAAGACAGCAATTTCCGCGACCTCAGCGATAAGATCAGATACAATGTAAAGTGTGCAAATTTTATCGGAACCGACATGGCTGAATTTATAACCAACCTTCTGCTGTTTATAAGCTTTTCATCGGTCATACTTGCAAACAGCAACATAATCATATTGATGATTATTTTTGTACCTACGTTCATCGGTTATTTTACAAGTATTCATCAGGAAAAATGGAAATTCAGGATGCAGCAGCCCATAGCAAAAAGTGAACGTAAATTCGAATATTTATATACAACCATGGTTGATGTTGAAAATGTCAGGGATTTACGGGTCAATAAAATGTCGGATTTGCTGCTCTCCAAATATGATGACCAGATGAAACTGCATATGAATTTGTTGAAAACGGGGAAGAAAAAGGAAAACCTCTTTTCGTTACTAAACATCATAACCACATCAGCCCGTGACATAATTGTATATACATACGCGGTTTTTTAGCCACAGGATTTCCCTGGGTAATTTTACCGTGTTTATTGGTTCCATACTTAATGTATCCAATTCTTTGCTTGCCCTCATTAGAAAGATAAATTACTTCAGGGTTTTCTCAAACAACATATCGGAATATTCCACCTATAAAAAAATGGTGGTTCCGCGGTACTTGCGCCATGAAACAAGGAAAATTGACATGAGCGGCTATAGTTTGGCTTTTAAAAATGTTTATTAGACAGGGGACAGGTTTTATTAAACGGTCAGGATATATATTCCATAGATTATTCCCAGTACATGTCCACCATATCGGTTATATTTCAGGACTCGCAGCTATTTGCCTTTTCCGTTTATGATAACATCGTGCTTAATAACGAGTTTATACCTGACAAATTCCGTAATGTCCTCAAACTTTCCGACCTGGAGGACAAGATAGCGCAGTTGTATCCCAAAAAGGAACACACCTGTATTTACAAAGGAATTTGATGAGTCAGGCATTGACCTTTCAGGAGGGGAAAGGCAAAAACTGGTCCTTGCCAGGTCTCTATACAAGGATGCCATGTTGATAATACTGGACGAGCCTACCGCTGCCATGGATCCTATTGCCGAATACAGGTTTTATCAGTATTTTAACAGGATTTGCGAGAACAAGACCGCCATTTTCATCTCCCATCGGCTGGCGGCAACAAAGTTCTGCGATAAAATAGCGGTTATAAATAACGGCACGGTGGAAGAGTACGGAACCCATGAAGAGCTGCTGGCGAAGGGTGGAATCTACGCAAAAATGTTCCGTTACCAGGCATCGCTGTACAAGGGGCATGAGGAGGAACTGAAAAATGAGGAAGTTTGTTAGTAACATAAGAAAAGTAATAGCCTTTGTTTTATCCATAGATAAATCTTTCCTGCCTTACGTAATTTCCCTTGTGGTCCTGCAGGCGGTGCAGCCCTTTATTCCGATTACCTTTATGTCCATGATTTTAAATGCCCTGGAGGAGTCAAGAGAGATTCATTATGTTGTTTCGCTGATATTGGCCATGGTGGCTTTATCTTCGTTGGTATCGACAGGCATATCCTTTTTAAATAAATCAAAAGACATAAAATTCAATATAATACAGAAAAAAATATCCAGGAGAATGGGCGAGCTGGCCCTTGCAATGGATTACTCAATATTAGAAGATAACGAGGTACGCAAGCTGTTCACCAGGGCAAGGGATGTAAGGCAGGTTGTGGGCATATTCAACAACTTTACCACTATTGTATCAATTGCCATTATAATGAACATGTCAGTTTACAGTATGTTCCTGGAGGATTTTGCAAAGCTTACGGAGCTTTGCAGCCAGAGTGCCTTTTATAAAAAAGGAGGGCGCATATTGGATAAGGCTGATGATTATGAAATTGAATTCAGGAATGTTTCGTTTAAATATCCCAAATCCGAAACCTATGTTCTGAAAAACCTGAATATCAAATTCTCCTCTAGAAAAAGCATAGCCATAGTGGGCGAAAACGGGGCAGGCAAGACCACGCTGATAAAACTGCTGCTGCGGTTGTATAAGCCTGAGGAAGGGCAAATTTGCATCAATGGCGAAGATATACGAAATATTGATTATCAGTCTTACCTGGAACTGTTTTCAGTTGTGTTCCAGGATTTCAAAACGTATGCTTTTTCCGTCAGGGAAAATGTGACTGCAGGTAAAACAGTGGATGAAGAAAGGTTGGCAAAGGCATATAAAGAGAGCGGCCTGCTTAACAAGATTGAACATCTTCCTAAGGGCGATGAAACCATTATTATGAGGCGCTATGATGAAGAGGGGATAGAAATAAGCGGGGGAGAAACTCAAAAAGTGGCCATAGCCCGTGCAATTTACAAAGATACACCTGTTGTAATTTTTGACGAACCCACAGCCTCCCTTGACCCTATTGCGGAATATATGCTTTACAAGGATATTCAAAGGATTCAAAAGGATAAACTGGCAATTTTTATTACCCACAGGCTAACATCCACGCGGTTTTGCGACGAGATTTTTGTATTGGCCGGGGGAAGGGTACAGGAACATGGCACACACGAGGAATTGATGAACAAAAGAGGCTTGTATTACGAAATGTACAGTAAACAGGCTTTCTATTATCAGACTGAAAAGGCGGCAAATTAAATATAATCGGTAAACCATATAGCAAATATAGCTATAGAAGAGAAAGCAAATAAAATATTGATATTGCCACAAACTCGATATATTATATATATTATGATAAAAGAAAACTATATAGAAAGGTAGTAAAACAAAACATAAACTTACGAAAGTGGTAAAAGACATGGAAAAAATATTTATAGCTACATTAAACCAGATGTTGGTACTGTTTATAATAATGATTATAGGATATATACTTAATAAAGCCCGTATTACAGGCGAAAACACAGGTACTATACTATCCCGGTTATTATCCAATATTGCAATGCCTGCCCTATGTTTTCAGACCTTTGCGAAGAATCTCACAAGGGATACAATTTATGAAAAATTTTATATTTTCCTTTGCGGAACGTGTGTATTGCTGGGTTCTTTGGCATTAGCGTATTTCCTGGCAAAAATATTCTCAAAGGATGAATATGTTAGAAGAATATATACATACTCATTTACCACGGCAAATCTGGGCTATATCGGCTATCCTGTGGTAGGGGGCGTATTCGGGCAGGAAGCGCTGCTCGATATGATGATATTCTGTATACCCTTCAACATTTTTATATATTCCCTCGGAATTGCCATGTTAAAGCCAGGCAGCGGTAAAATATCCTTCCGGGGCCTGGTAAACCCGGTTTTTATTTGCATGATACTGGGTGCAATAGTCGGATTTTTCAATATTCCTTTGCCGGAATTTATTTCATCAACCGTATCTTCCCTTGCAGCTTGCATGAGTACCTTGGCAATGCTTTTGGCAGGCTTTGTTATTGCCCAGTATGATTTTAAAAAGCTGATATTAAACGGCAGGATATATATTGCTTCAATTTTAAGGCTGATCGTAATTCCGGGGGCAATTATGCTGGTATTAAACCGTATAGGCGTGTCCCACCAAGTCTTGATTGCTGCTTTGGGAACAACGGCAATGCCTTTAGGGCTTAACACAATTGTATTCCCGGCCGCATATGGGGGCGATACAAGCACCGGGGCAAGCATGGCATTGATTTCAAATATACTTAGTATTATTACCATACCGATTATGTTTTCAATATTTTTGCTATAAATTTTCAATATTTTTTGCTATAAAGTTAGTTTTATTTACTGTTAAAATTAATATAAAATAAATAAAAGGCGGAAAACCCACCCGGTTAATAACCGGATCAATATTTCCGCCTTTTTTAATGTCGTTTAACTTTTTCTATGTTTTCGTTTAACTTACTATATGGTTTTCAATATGCTTTTGCTGTCATCAACCTCAGGCTTACTGTCAGGGAGGTTTTCGAATTCAATGTCATCTTTAATGCCATTTCCAATGTTATCTTCAATATCATCCTCAAGGTCAAATTCACCATCTAGCTCAGGAAAATAATCAGGGAAATAATCATCGAATTCTTCACCTTCATCATAGAAATAAAACTCGTCGAAAATCATGTCATAGAACTCATCAATGTCGATGGCGCTTTCCAGTATATCCTGAGGAACGGTTATTTCAAAATCTCCGTTATAATCACTGTAAATTACATTGACGTCTATATCCAAATCCAAATCGAGACCAACATCGTTCTGGGATGCGTTGCACTTTACATTCATATAGATACTGTTAATGAGATAGGTATTTTTATCTATTGACATCTCCAGATAGAATTCGTTAGGTTTTGCACCCATAAGGGCTTCATCCAATATTGCATTATTTTCGGTCGTACCTCTAAGCAGGTTATAAATCTCTTCAATATATATATTTACATTTCCTTTTAACAGGATTTCATTCGGATTATCAGTTTCTTCTATGAGCAGGCCGGCAATCAAAACATCACTTATATGCGAGCCCAAAGCTTCATTTACATTTAGGATGCTATGATTAGCACTGCTATCTTTACTAAATATTTCATCAAGCTCGGATTGAGATAACGGTCGTTTCAGCCAAATTCCCATATCAGGGTCTTTATGATATGCAACACCATCGCAGATGTACATATCGGTACCCCTATTTATACCTAGCATACCGTAATTAATATATATATGCATGGACTTTTTATCCATATCAACTTCTGCAGCTAGTAAGTATTTAACATTCATTTTAAAGCCATATTCTTCATTACCAACATCAGCATTCGAATCAAGAACTACCTTGACTTTTCTACTGTTATTTTCCATTTCAGTATTGGACTTATTAAGAATATCTTTAATGTTATCAAACATTTTCGCGTCTGTTATCAGAACTGTTTTGGTGGCACCGTCCCAAATGACTTTTTTCCCGAGACATTCGGAAACGAACCGCACAGGTATGTAGGTTCTTTGGTTTTTTGAATAGCCTATAACAGGGGCGTCCAGTGCTACAGGTTGGTCATTAACGTATGCGGTGGTGCTTCCCTGCTTCAGGTAGATTTTTGTGGAGTCTTTATAAATGGTCACGCTCTTTTCATCATTGTTCCATACTATGTGCCGGTCATCATTAGGTACTCCGAGATTTACCAGCAGTTCCCTTAACGGAAGCATGGTTCTTTGATTAATGCTGAGAGGTACATCCTTGTATGTGGTTAACTTACCGTCAATTACGATTCTAATATCGGGTGTTTCCACTATATTATCATCTGCAAATGCAAAAGATACGGAAAGAAACATTATGGCAAAAAGAAAAAAAGCTGCTGTTATAATTTTTTTTAGACCCTTAATTTTCTCCATACACCAAAACTCCTTTTGCTTTTATAAATGCTTATAACGTTTATAATTCTATAATAGTTTCTAATATATGTCAAATGCAAATGAAAGCTGGAATCCACATATGATGCGCTTTTTACAATATTAGATAATTTTACCATTAACCGATATAATTTTTTACCTTATGTCACCAAAATGTAACATTTTTTTGGGAACTAAAACTTTCCTGGCTTAGTCTAACTAATCGGAAAAAGCAGTTATGGCCATAATTGCGGAAATTAATTATTGTAGGTCATTTAATTAAACATACCAAAATAGAAATAATGAATTTGACGGACTAAGCAGAATAATAAGAATGGAGAAATGGAGGAGGTATTAATATGAAAAAACAGTTTATGAAAAAACAGTTAGTGATATTCGTGCTTATAATGACCACTGCTTTTTCAAGTGTTGCATTATATGCCGAGAAATTAACTCCGGTAAGTGAGGAATTTACCGCAATAAGTAAAGAAATAAACAGGGAAATTACCGACATTGACAACCACTGGGCAGTGGAAGCCATAAATAAAATAGTTGATAAAGATGTTTTTGTTGATGAAGAAGGCAGATTTTATCCCGAAAAGGCCATAACTAGAAGCGAATTTGTAATGATGCTTCACAAGGCCCTTGGTATTGAAATAATGTATTTTAAAGCCCCGGATATTACCGAAATATTTGATGATGTGAAAAATGAAGATGTATATGCTTCTGCATTAATTGACCTGGTAACGGCAAATATTATTGACTACAAAGGCAAATTCAATCCGGATGAAACTATCACGAGAGACGAGATGGTCCATTACATTATTAACTCACTTAAGTATATGACAGGTGGACAATATGCACTAATAATGATTATGCCGGAGCCTTTTACTGATGACGAAGATATAAATCCGGCGTATAAGCAGGATTTGATAGAAGCTCAGATATTAAAGATAGCAGTCGGAAGAAGCAATAATTATTTCCATCCAAAGGATAAAGCCACAAGGGCTGAGGCTGCAACCCTTATTTACAGGTTGAAAGAAGTCCTGAAAAACATGAATACTGAAGTTCAGGTTATTCCTTCGGCAGAAGTAAGCGAAGACAGCTTGAAACTGAAGCTTATGATAGTTAATAATCTGGATAAAGCCGTTACTATAAGGCATTGGTCAGGACAGAAATTCGATTTCGTCTTGCTGGATTCGGACAGAAATGAGCTGTACAGATGGTCAGCAGACAAGTTTTTCATAGCGGCTTTGACCGAAACAACAATAAATGCCGGAAAATCAGTGGAGTTCAGTGTGGATGTAGAGGAAGAGCTTTTAAAAGAAATAAAGGGAAAAATTGCATACATGAAGGCTTATATCACAGGTGAGTCTGATGAATTTCAGATTGACGGCGACGGTTATGAGACGGAAATAATATTTGAATGATAATTGACTATCCCCCCAAATTAAAATATAAGCAAATATCATTGTTAAAAAGAAACCGTATTTTTACATCTATGAATACGGTTTCTTTTTTTGCTATAATAAAGCTAGTTAAATAGGTTAATGGCAGACAGATCTTATTTTAGGATGTTTACCGTTATTGGCCGGAGCAGGGATAAGTTTCATAAAGGGAGAGATATAATGATTGATTTGCATGTACATACGCATCATTCATGCGATTCCTCCGCAAGTATTGATGATTACTGCAGAAAAGCCATCGAAAATGATGTGAAGTATATATGTTTTACCGAGCATGTTGACTTTAATAAGGCAGATTCCGGATATGGCTATTATGATGCAAATAAATTCTTTGATGAGTTTAATGCTGCAAGGCACAAGTATTCTCACGAATTAACCATTTTATGTGGTATAGAATTTTCCGAGCCCCATGTTTACAAGAAGGAATTCGAGATGTACCGGAAACTGCCCTATGATTTCATACTTGGAAGCATTCATTACTGGATTGGTGATATGTTTCCCAGTGAGTTGGTTAAGAACAATATCCCGGCAGATATTGTATTTGAAAAATACTGGGAAGAGGTATACAAGGCTGTATCTTACGGAGGTTTTGACGCCTTGGCCCACATGGATTTTCCAAAGAGGTATTACAAAAAGTGCATATGGAATAGAGCACAAATTAGTGACATTTTCAAAGAGATGATAAAAAAGGATATAGCACTTGAAATAAATACGTCATCGTTGCGCAAAGGGCTTACCGAATCAATGCCCAGCAAGGAATTTCTGAATATATATGAAGGCATGGGCGGAGAGAAGGTTACAATCGGCGCCGATACACATTCCCCGGAGGAACTGGCAAGCGGGTATGAGTATGCAGATTCATTGATTTCAGGTAAGTTAAGGAATACCGTTTATATTAACAGGAAACCGGTCTATATAAAGGAGTGTAGTCGTACATATGATGACCAAAGATGAATTGAGAATGCGGATATTAGCCAACCAGCATATAACATGTAAAGCCGACAAGTTTACAGTTGTCCGTGATTTGTGCGGCATCCAGGCACAGTTTACGGTACATGCCTATCATGCCCTTAAGATAAGATGCAGTGATGAGTTGATACCCGACACATGGGGCGAAGGGTTGGTTAAGAACTGGACCATTCGCGGTACCGTCCATGTGTTTGACGAGAATGACCTGCCATTGTTTTTACATGATGGCCGTACTAATTATTTGCGGCCCCAGGATACAATGGAATCTGATCACTGCATTTCATCAGAGAGGAAAAAAATGTTTGCCGATTATATAGTGAAGTTAATCGGTGAAGGTATTTGCGAACGGGAAGCGCTGAAAGATGAATGCTTCAAGATAGGAATGACCGAGCAGGAATGCAAAAATTTGTTTGACCCCTGGGGAGGTATAATTCGTGCCCTTGCAGAACAAGGGTTAATTTGTTACAAAGTGCAGGAAAAGAAAGCTTTTAAACTTTGCCCTCCTTTTGCACCAATGGACAGGGAAAAGGCCATGCTTGAAATTGCAAGAAGGTATTTTACCGGCTTTGCACCGGCAACCATCAAGGATGCAGCCTATTTCCTTGGTACAACACAGGCCCGCGTGAAAACGTGGTTAAATCAGCTTCCTGTAAATTCTATCACCGTTGACGGTAATACATACTTTTTCATTGATAACGGAAGAACTGACTTCCCTGAGATTCCCGGCTGTGTGCTTCTTTCAGGATTTGACCAGCTTATGCTAGGCTATCACAAGCAGCAAAACCTGTTCCTGCCGCCGGAGCATGTGCGGGGGATATTTAATCTTGCCGGAATTGTATTTCCTGCTATCCTGCTTCACGGAAAGGTTGTTGGAAGATGGAAAAAGGACAGGTCAAAATTGACGTTCATGTTGTTTGAAGGCATTACCGGTGATGACAAAAAGGAAATACTCTCGACTGCTGAGATGCTATGGAATGATATAAAACGAATCAGCTGGGAGTAGGTCAAATTTCATGAAAACTCAGGAAACAGGGCATAAAGGCAGTATCATTGCAGAAGGCAATAAAAGATATGACACCTGACCTGACCAGCTTGAAAGATTCATTGAAGAAAGGGCTCCGGATAAATAGAAGAAAACCCCGCAGGACCAGATAATTCATTAATCAAGATGGAAAATGAACATGCGGGGTTTTTTAATGAGACAAGGATATGATATAAATCATGCCTATAATGATTATAAATTATTCATCATCATTTTTGCGGCTATACACCCGCTTTAATATATTTCTTAAATATTAAAAATTTTTGAACTGACCAGTTTACAAAAAACAGCGTTATCTCAACCAGCAGCTTGCTGATGAGCTTGTTTTTCAAAATATATTTGACAAGAACAGTGAGCAAAAAGGTGTTCAAACATAATATTCCTGAAGCGAGGACAAAATACTCCGCCGCAGCTTTGAACGTGCTGCCCCTGCTTTTGAATACATACCTTTTATTAATGCTGAAATTGATGCTCGCACTGACTACTCTGGCAGCTATATTGCTGGCCGGAACGCGGATTTCCGTATTCATATCTCTCGTAAGCCAGATCAATATGCTGTAAAGGCAAAAATCCACCAGGAAGCAGATTAATGATGAGGCAGAAAACCTCAATATCTCCTTGTATATCATATATGAATCCTTGAAAGTGTTAAAATGGGACGACTGGTTGTTATTAATGTAAACCGTTTCAATGGGGATCTCTGTTATTTTTATATTTCTGTGGGCACAGCCGAGCAGAACATTCATCTCGTATTCATACCTCTGGCCCTCCACACCGAGCATAAAAGGAATCATCCGGGCACTGAAAGCCCTGAGCCCTGTCTGGGTATCACCCACATTCACCCTGGTAAGCGCCATAAAAACAAGGCGGGTTATAATATTCCCCACTTTGCTTCTTACAGGAATTTTCCCCGAAAACTTCCGGCTTCCGATAATGAGCTGATTATTTGTATCGGAAGCTGCATTGATCAACTTTATTACATCATCTACCTTGTGTTGCCCGTCTGCATCCATGGTTGCGATTACCGTGTCTTCAGGATAATGTTCCCTGATATACTGCAGCCCGGTTTTTATTGCCTGCCCCTTACCCATGTTTTTTGGATGGTTAAGAACGGCGGCAAAGCTGGCAGCCTGAGACAAAACCTGGTACGAGTTATCGGAACTTCCGTCGTTAACAACAACAATGTCGTATTCAGTTTTACTTTGTATTTCCCTGAGCAGATTGATCAAGCTTACGTCCGGTTCGTAGGCTGGAATAAGCACAACTGATCTTGATTTCATTGAATATTACCTGCCTTATTATAAAATATAAAATTTTGCGGGCATCATGCAACTGCAAAATTCCATAATAATATACTATGACTATAATACTATGGCTAATTTTATTATATATCAAAGTAATGTCGGGATTTTAAACGTTTATTAAAATTTTGGTGAAAATTGCATGAAAATACAATGAATGCCCTAAAATGCATTATTATATCATTATTATTTTTTAATTACATCTCTGTTACATTTTAAAACTACCCGGCAAAAATCATTCCGATGCCGCGAATAAATATAACATAAAAATTACAGGCAGTCCCAATTATTAAAAACAAAAACTATAAAGTCAAAACTAATGAGGAAAAAGGAGGTTTTTATTATGGGGAAAAACGTAAGAAGAATAATATCGGCTATTATTTGCGTCATGCTGATTTTTTGTTCTTCGGTACCGGCATTTGCCTCAAAAAATAACAACAATCAAAGTAGCAAGAAAAGTAACAAGTACTTCAAGGATGTTAAGGAAGACTACTGGGCATACAAGTATATTATGTGGATGTTGGACAGGGGGATAGTTAACGGCATTGGCAATGACATGTTCAATCCTGAAGGTACGGTAACAAGGGCTGAATTTGCCAAAATGATGGTGAAGACCCTTGACCTGAAACTGTATTCGCCTGATAAGCCGACCTTTGAAGATGTGAATAAGAAAAGCTGGGAATACCAGTATGTGGAGTCGGCGAAAAATTATCTTACCTATTACAAAACATCAACAGGCAATTACTTCAAACCATCGCAGCCGTCCGTCAGGGAAGACATGGCTGTAGCCCTTGTAAAGGCACTGGGTTATCAGGATGAAGATGTGGATGTAAGTATTCTTGACCAGTTTGCTGATGCGGGCGAAATAACATCCAGCCTCAAAAAATATGTGGCACTGTCTGTAAAGTATGGACTTATGAAAGGATATCCAAAGGACGGGAAGCTTTATTTCGGCCCAATGGATAATTTAACCAGGGCGCAGGCCGCTACATTGCTTTACAGGGCTTTTGTAGTTAAAGAAGAAAAAGTTCCGTATGAAGAGGGCAAGTTCCCCTATGAGGAAGATGATGAAGAGGATAAAGAAGAGAATGTATATGTAAAACCTGTTGTTACTGTAACAACATTAAATAAAAAGCTGGTTGTAAATTGGAATAAAATAGATTCATCAAAATTGGTAGGATACAGGATTGTAATATCCAAAAATGACTCTACCCCTGCTTATCCTGACAACGGTTATTTATACTATATAACTAACAAAAATCAGACTTCCGCTGTTATAGATAACAGTACGCCATATAAAGGAAACAGCGACTTCGGAGAATACCTGAAGAAGGGTGAGAAATATTATATTAGCGTTACTGCAGTGTACAGTGACAAAACCGTAGCAGGCAATGCAGTACGTGTAACATATCCGGGAGAAAACGCGGGTAATACATACGAAGCACCTACTGTTTATACTTCCGTGGAAAACGGAATCCTTGTATTGAGATGGAACAAGATTAATTCGGAGGACTTCAAGGAATACAGGGTTGTCATATCCAGGAATAATCCCACTCCCGGATTGGATGACGGCTACCTTTATAAGATTACTGATCCGGACCGGACTTATGCGGTAATAAACAATACTGATAAATACACCGGCGGAGATTTCGGCAATTACCTTACAAAGGGCGTGAAATATTATTTTACAGTGGTTGCCGTGTACAAGGACAAAGCCGTTACGGGAAACGTTGTCCAGGTTGAGTATAACGGTACGGAAAACCCTGAATTGTTTGAGGCTCCTGTTGTCAGTGCTTCAGTGGAAAACGGGAAACTTGTTCTCAGATGGAACAAAATTGATTCTCCGAAACTCATCGAATACAGGGTTGTGGCGTCAAAGAACGACTCATCGCCGTCCTATCCTGATAACGGGTACCTGTATGTAATTAGCGACCGGGATAAGAATTACGCAGTAATTGATAATAAAACGGCATATACCGGTGGAGATTTCGGAAGCTACTTTATAAAAGGCGAAAAATACTATTTCAGCATTACAGCCGTTTACAGCGACAGGACCGTAACCGGCAATACAATCCGGTACGTGTATAACGGTGGGGATCATCCGTCACTGTTCCCCGCCCCGAATGTATCAGCCGTATATGAAGACGGCAAACTGGTTATAAAATGGGACAGAATTGATTCACCCTATTTAGCTGAATACAGAGTGGTGATTTCTGAAAAAAACCAGTCTCCTGCATATCCCGCTGATGGCTTCTATGATGTGCCTTATTCAAAGGATACCGACTCGGTGACAATAGATGCTTCAAAGCTTTATACCGACGGGGATTTTTCCGCACTGGAATACGGTAAAGAATACTACTTCAGTGTGACGGCTGTTTACAACAATAATAAATATGTTGCGGGAAATGCAGTGAAGGTTTTATATCTGGTTTCATCGGAGGACTAAACTTCAAAACTCCGGTTAAAATTTTATGATAACGGGGCACATTTAAAATTGCCCCGTTTTTTATTTAATGTAAAAGCAATTCCTTTTCCCGAGATATTGTTATTGAACGGGCTTTTACTTTGCTGTATAATGTGAGGGGGAGGGAGATATATGGCCGGCAAATTGCCCTCAAAAGTGAAGTTGGCTTACGGAGCAGGAGATTTCGGATTCAGTGCCGCTTTCACTATCACAAGTATTTACTTCCTATTTTACCTTTCCGATGTTGTAAAGATAAATCCCGGATGGGCTGGAACTGCACTCTTGGTTGCTAAGCTGTGGGATGCTTTCATTGACCCGTATATCGGGAATATATCCGATAAGGTCAATACAAGGTGGGGAAGAAGAAGGCCTTTCTTTTTATTTTTTGCCATACCTTTTGGGTTGAGCTTTTTTTTGATGTGGACCGTTCCTGCCGTAATGGAAGCATCAATGCTTGCCACCCTTATGGTAATAATGCTTTTATACATACTGCATATTACTTTTTACAGCGTAATGTCCGTGCCGTATTCTTCGCTTACTGCCGAGCTGACGGATGATTATGACGAGCGGACCGGCCTCACGGCATGGAGAATGGGATTTTCAATTATAGCAGGCCTTGTAGCGGCAGTAGCCCCGACAATGATAGTAGACATGTTTAATAATGAGATTAAGGGCTATTCTGCAATGGGAGCAATATTCGGAATCCTGATAATGCTTTCTCCGTTATCGGTCTTCTTTGGATGCAGGGAGGAAGGTAAAGCGAGGAGGGAAAAAAGCTTTTCTTTTTTTGAAAGTGTGAAGCTTACGTTCAAAAACAGGCCCTTTATACTGGCTCTGATCATGTACCTGCTCACATGGATGGCCATAGAGATAGTAAGCATGGTATTGATGTTCTTCCTGAAATATGTGGTGGACATGGAAAGCTCATCGGAAATCATTATCGGGATCCTGTTCATAGTTGCCGCCTTATTCCTTCCCTTCTGGGTATGGTTTTCAAAAAAGGTCGGGAAGAAAGCCGCATATAATGTTGGCATGGGCTCATTTGTACTTGTACTGCTGGCAATATCTTTCCTTGATAAGGGTATGGCTGCTGCAACATATGCCTTGGCGGCGTTTGCGGGCATAGGTTTATCTGCTGCCCATGTTATTCCTTTTTCCATAATTCCGGATTGCGTGGAATATGATGAAATGAAAACCGGTGAAAAAAGGGCAGGAGCATACTACGGGGTAGAATCCTTTTCGAGGCAGTTATCTGCTTCCCTGGCTACGTTTATTACCGGGCAGGTGCTGGAATGGTCAGGCTATGTGGCTGACCGGCCCCAAACCCAGTCTGCAATAAATGCAATAAGGGCGCTGCTGGGTATTGTACCTGCACTAATGATTATCGGGGGAATAATTGCGTTGAGGTTTTATAAAATAGGCAAGAAACAGCATGAGATTATAAAAAAGGCGGTTACAAGAAGGGAACAGCGGCTGAGTATTTGAAAGAAGAACGACATAAGCCGGATATGGGTGTGAGCCTGACGGATCGGAACGGTCTTGCAGGAAAACTTGCAAAAAGTGTTGACAAATGCAAGTAAAAGGTGTAATAATAAATGCAAAAAAGGAGTAATAATATATCAAAACAGTGAGTATGCATAAGAGCGGTAAGCTTGAGCTGCATAGGGGCATTGAAGCCCTACACGCGGAAGAACAATGGCAGGGGACATACCTCCGGCGGCATTGGCCATAACCGGCGAGAATGTCCTTTTCGGAACCCCGCGGAGTCACTTGGTAGGTGATTCTGCGGGGTTTTTGCATATATGGATGTTGACTATATAAGTATAGTTTGAATTTATATAAGTATAGGATTTTGTTTATTAAGTTTTTGAAAAAATATTGATCGAAATTATGAAGGAAAGGGGTGGAACAGATTATAGAGAATGACATTTCCAATTTGTTCAAAAAATCAGCGAAATATTACGATTATGACAACAGGGACCTTCTGACCGAAGACATACCTTTTTATATTGAATATGCCAGAAAAACCGGGAAGGAGATTCTTGTTCTTGGCTGTGGCACAGGCAGGGTTGCAATACCTCTTGCAGAAGCTGGTTTTAATATTACAGGCCTTGAATTGTCGGACGGCATGCTTGAGGTTTTCCAAAAGAAGCTGGAAGCTGCTTCAGAGGAAGTGCGAAGCAGGATTAAATATGTAAAAGGAGATATGAGCCGCTTCTCGTTTGATAAGGAGTATGACCTGATTATTTCTCCTTTTCGGGCATTTTAGGCACTAACAGAGGAAGAGGATATTAACGGCTGTCTTAGATGTGTATATAGACATTTGAAGGATAAGGGCCTTTTCATCATTAATGTTTTCAGGCCATACAAGATTTTGGATGAAAGCTGGTGCTATCCTGAAAAAATATAGTGGGAAACGGTGGACAAAAATACGGGATGTAAAATTACCAAAAAGCATTGGGGCAGTAAAATCGATGTTGAAAAACAGATTATTTATCCGGGTTTTGCTTATGAAATCTCGGATGAGTCTGGAATCTTGGAGAGAATTGAAGAAATAATGGCACTTAAATACTATTATTATCACCAGCTTAAGGATTACCTTGCTAAAAACGGGCTTGAGGCAATTGAAGAGTATGGCTGGTATGACATATTTATCACCGATGTTTCTGGATGACTTAGAGCAGTATACAAGATGGATGAATGATATAGAGGTAACAAGATATTTGGGCCAGGCGGCAAGATGTTACAGCCTGGAAAGCGAGAGAAAGGCATTGGAGAAGCTTGTTTCCGAGGGGTATAATTTTGCGGTTGTGTTAAAGGAAGAGGAGCGGTTGATAGGAAACGCATCCATATTTGATGTCAATCATTTGCATCAGCGGGCTGAAATAGGGCTGTTCATAGGCGAAGCCAAAGACAGGGGCAAGGGGTATGGCCAGGAAATTGTAAGGCTTTTGGTGGATTTCGGATTCAAGTATCTCAATCTGAACAATATAATGCTCAAGGTGATTTCCGGCAATACGGCTGCAATCAATGCATACAAAAAGTGCGGGTTTAAGGAATTCGGAAGGAGGACTAAGTGCTACTTTGTTGATAATAAATGGCATGATGAAATATACATGGAAATTTTAAGGGATGACCTGCCGGCCTATTCCAGGGATATGTGAAAATTTTTGCCGTATACCTTTGTGACCCTGACAGAACTTGATGAAACCTACCATTGATATAAACTGCCATGATAGACCTTTACAGTATTACTTCAACAAAATTGACTGATGAACTGTCTGACCCGGGAGAACCTTGATATAATGCGACCTGTAGCTTAAAATTGATTTGTATTCGGCAAATATGGTGTAATAACCGGGGGGCAGTTCTTCAATAACAAAGTTTCCATTATTGTCCGAGCTGGTCTTATATACAGGCTGTTTGCATTCACTGCCGAAAAATAAAAATATGGTGGCATTCGGAACAATATCTTTGCTTTTTCCCTGGTATGTTGTCCCTGTTATTTTCCCGCAATAATTATTTATGTTATTTCTTACATGGATATGGATGTTTTGAGTATTTAGCTGTAACGGGTTTACATCCATCCTTTGTTCCTGGTCCAGGTCCTGATGGTTATATTGAATGCTTTCCTTGCTCAATCCTTCTTTCTGTTCCATTCATACCCCTCCTTGCAATAGTATATGTATTAGTGGGGCTTTTACCCCACTTCATTTTGGCTATTTTAGTTATTTTTATTAAAATATTTTTTTCTTTTCTGCTTCAAGGATTGCCTTTGCTTTATTTTCCGCTTCGCTTTTAGCTTCTGACTTGTTATCGGATTTAACTTCACTTTCGGATTCCGATTCTGAGTCTACATCCGTATCCGATGCCTGCCCCTGGAACTGCTTCTGGGTTAATACATTATAGTTTACCTGCTTGTTAATTTGCTTTTGATTATTGGTTTCCTTTTCTTTAAGTTCGACCTCCTGTTCGGACTCCAGTTCAGATTTTAACTCGGCTTTTATATCGGCTAATAATTTGTTTTTTAATTCTTGATAATCAAAGTCAAACATAATTAAACCTCCTGTCGAGTTTCTACATTTATATCTTATGTTAACCTGTAATAAATGTGACGGTTCATATAAAAAAATTGTTGAATTTTTTAATGCAAAGAAATTTTTAATGCGACAATTTTCCATCTTTACAGGAAACCCCAGGCGGAGTTATAATATTAATACCGAACATATGTTCGGTTTATGGATATACTATAAATAGATATTAATTATTAATAAATAAAAAATAAATAAAAATGAGGTAGATGATGCGAAAATATGGAACGGGTAATCCTCCATAGTGATTTAAATAGCTTTTATGCCTCTGTCGAGTGCTTGTATAATCCTGACATAAGGGATAAACCGGTAGCTGTAGGCGGTTCGGTGGAAAAAAGGCACGGCATTATCCTTACGGCCAACATCCTTGCCAAAAAACAATACGGCGTACGGGTGGGGGAAGCAATATGGCAGGCAAAGCAAAAATGCCCGGATTTAGTAGTTGTCCCGCCCAATTATAGCCTTTACATACGATTCAGCAAGGAAGTAATGGAGATTTACAAGGAATACACGGATTTAATTGAATCCTTCGGAATTGATGAAGCCTGGCTGGATGTGACCGGATCCACAAAGCTGTTTGGCACTGGTGAGAAGATAGCAAACGAAATACGGCGCAGGATCAGGGAGGAAATCGGTATAACCGCAAGTATAGGGGTGTCATATAACAAAATATTTGCCAAGCTTGGTTCGGATATCAAAAAGCCTGATGCCACCACGGTTATAACCAGGGATAATTACAAGCAGCTGGTGTGGGGGTTACCGGTCAGCGACCTCATATACGTTGGCCGTTCAACATTTAAAAAGCTTGCAAAAGTAGGCATTTTAACGATAGGGGACCTTGCCAACAGTTCGGTGCTTTTTTTACGAAGCTTGCTGGGAAAGTGGGGGGAATACCTGTGGGTATTTGCAAATGGCTATGACACCACGCCTGTAGTAAAACTGGAAGAGGCGGGGGTAATAAAAGGAATAGGCAACAGCGTAACCACACCGAGGGATTTGGAGACAAACGAAGATGTAAAGCTTATGTTTTATGTCCTGGCGGAATCGGTGGCAGAACGTTTGCGGCAGCACAACCTGAAGGGCAGAACTGTCCAGGTCCATATCAGGGACAATGAGCTTAAGAGCATAGAAAGACAGGCAAAACTACGGAAAAGCAGTTTTTTATCCGGCGAATTAGCTGAAAAGGCTTTTGAGATATTTACGGCAAACTGGACATGGCAAAGGCCTATACGAAGCATAGGGTTAAGGGCAACGGACCTGGTTACGGCTGATACTTATACACAACTGAGCATGTTTGATGATGAAAATAAAAGAATAAAATTGGAGAGGATGGAATCCAGTATAGATGATATAAGAAGGCGCTTTGGGCATTACTCTGTACAGAGGGCCGTGGCTTTGACAGACAGCAAGCTGAACTGCAATCCGATTGAGGAAAATATTATATTTCCATTATCATACTTTAAATAAACAGGAATGGGAATGGAAATCGGATGAAGAGGGTGGAGTGTCATGCGGAAGGTTTATGTGGACGCGATTGTACGTTTTACAAAGGACGGGGACATTTTACCCATTGCATTTATATGGGAAGATGGGAGAAAATACATGGTTGACAGGGTGCTGGACAAACGCAGGGCAGCCAGTCTTAAAGTCGGCGGTCAGGGCATACGTTACAAATGCAGAGTATACGGCAGGGAGGTTTATTTGTATTTCGAAGGCGGGAACAGGTGGTTTATAGAAAGCGCGCATTAATTGACTATGATAATTGGTGATGTTTAATAAAATAAAGTAAGCATGTATAATATAATTATTGGCCGACCGGATTTTTATCGCAGTAACCGATGGAAGCTCCGGCTGTACAATTTTAAAGGAACGAGGCGGAGAAAGAGTGAAGGCAAAAAAGTTTGAATTCCTTGAGTTTGATTGTTTGAGTGATGGCGAAATTGAGCTTGTTTGCAAGGCCAAGATACCTGAAAATAAAGCTACGGGATATGTTCCGATATATTTGTTTGAGATCAGAAGGTCATCAGATAAGGAAGTTGTGGGAAGAATTGATATAAGGATAGGTTTTAATGAAAATGTGTATTACATAGGAAATATCGGGTATATAATAGACGAAAAACACAGGGGGCATAACTATGCCACGAAGGCTTGCCGCATAATTAAACAGGTGGCCCTGGCCCATGGCATGAACAGCCTTTTGATTACCACAAACCCGGACAATATTCCCTCCAGGAAGACTTGTGAGAAAATAGGAGCAAAACTTATGGAAATTGTTGATGTTCCCCCATATAATGAATTATATTTCAGGGGGGAGCGGCAAAAATGCATATACCGGTGGGAATTAGATTGACGGATGAAGAGTCAAAATCATAGTTAAGGATTGGAGTTGGGATAAAATAATGATTATTTCAATAATTGCTGCTATTTCAAAAAATTATGTGATTGGCAAAGAGGGAAAAATTCCGTGGGATATCCCCGGAGAAAAGAAACGGTTCAAAGAACTGACAACGGGAAAAGCGGTGATAATCGGCAGAAAATCCTTTGAGGAAATCGGCAGGCCATTGCCGAACAGGTACAATGTTGTTGTATCAAGAACGAAAAAATTCTTCGGCCAAAACTGTACCACTGTAAATTCACTTTCGGAAGCCCTTGAGCTGTTGAGAAAGAGAAATGAAAAGGAAGTGTTTATTGCCGGCGGCAGGAGACTGTATGAGGAGGCTTTGCCATACGCAAAGTATATTTACCTTACGGTAATTGATAGAATTTATGAAGGGGATGTTTATTTTCCTATATTTAACAGTGATGAATTTATTAAAATTTACGAAGAGAGGATAGATGGACCTATACCATATACATATTATACTTTTGAAAGAAAAGATAAGCTCTTAAATAATGAAAAGGAATGGGAAAATAAAGAACAGAAAATAAGAAATAATGAAAAAGAATAACAATGAAAAAGAATAATGAAAAATAGCGGAGAGAACAGAAAAGATAAAACAGGAAAATAAAAAAGAAGGAAGAGAAAGAATAAATATATTCTTTGCCTTCCTTTATTAAAAAACAGTAACCAGAACTATAATCCCCTATATAATCAAGTATCATTCTTGCCATTGGTTAATCATCAATACGGCGATTATAACAAGGGTATACCAGCCTTTTCGCATTCAAGGACCATATCATCGGGCCATACTGATACTTGAACTTCCCCAATGTGAGCTTTATTGAGGAAGAACATACAGAGCCTTGATTGTCCTATTCCGCCTCCTATTGAAAGAGGAAGTTCTCCGTTAAGAAGCGCCTTGTGGAAAGGAAGCTGGGCTCTTTCCTCGCATCCTGCTTCTTTGAGCTGTAATGCCAGGGACTCCTCATCTACTCTTATGCCCATAGATGAAACTTCGAAAGCTCTTCCGAGTACAGGATAATAGAACACCATATCCCCGTTTAGCTTCCAGTCGTCATAGTCAGGTGCCCTTCCGTCATGGGGCTTCCCTGATCTTTTGAGTTTAACTCCCACCTGCATGACGAAAATTGCACCGTATTTTCTGGCTGCCTCCGTTTCCCTTTTTGCCGGCTCAAGGTCAGGATAGGCATCTTCCAGTTCCTGTGAAGTTATAAAAGTAATATCTTGAGGCAAAAATGCATCAAGCTGCGGATATATGGATGTTATATGATCCTGTGTTTTTAAAAATACTGAATATATCTTTCTGACAATCATTTTCAGGAAATCAATGTTTCTATCTGACCTGTTTATAACCCTTTCCCAGTCCCATTGGTCCACGTAAATTGAATGCAAATTATCTGTAAGTTCATCTCGCCTGATTGCGTTCATGTCGGTATACAGACCGTATCCTTCGGGGATACCGTAACGTTTTAAGGCGTAACGTTTCCATTTGGCAAGAGAATGGACTATTTCCGCCGTTTTTCCGTCGTGGTGTTTGATATCGAATGAGACGGGCCTTTCCACACCATTTAAGTTGTCATTAAGACCGGTTTCAGGTAAGACAAAAAGCGGTGCGGAAACGCGGAGCAGGTTTAATTCCTCTGAAAGTGCTTTTTCAAAAAAATCCTTAAGTTCCTTAATAGCCTTTTCTGTTTCAACAATATCCAGTTTTGGCTTGTAGTTTGACGGTATAAATAATCTGTAAGAAGTATCTTGTGCCATGAAAATTCCCCCCCATTTTTTATTATCTTTAAATTTAATTTGCAACTTTAAATTTATTTAAATATTTAAATATAAATTTACTTAACTAGATTTTATAAATATTAAATAATTAATTATAATAAAAATGTAGAATTAAAATATAAAAGCGCTGAGTGAAATAATCACACAGCGCCTTTGCTGTAATCACTATTAACAAATAATGAAAAATATTTGAACTAAATTTATCATAAACTTTGGGATATGTCAATATGGAAAATAAAAAAATTTTGAAATGGGCATGATACTTGAAATATATTACATTATAGTAAATAATTATAATAATATGCAATTATATAATTATTTTTTATAAAGCAGAAGTAAACAGAGGAGAATGGGGTGGTAATTTTGGATTCAAGTAGAAAGGTTAATAAGCAGGGACTGACTGAAGAAGAATTTTTACGGGCATACGATCCCAATAAATTTGAGAGGCCTTCGGTAACCGTAGATATGCTTGTTTTTACCGTAGCAGAAGAGAAGAAATCTGCCGATAGGAAAAAGAAGTTGAAACTGCTTATGGTAAAAAGGGGCGATCATCCCTGCATTGGCCAGTGGGCCCTTCCAGGCGGTTTCATTAATATGGATGAAAACCTGGATGAAGCCGCAATGAGGGAATTAAAAGAAGAAACCAATGTTGACAATATATATATGGAACAGCTTTATACCTGGGGAGATGTGGGCAGGGACCCGCGCACAAGGATAATAAGCACTTCGTATATATCCCTTGTAAACAGCCGGCTGCTTGACGTGAAAGCTAACGATGATGCTGATGACGCCAGGTGGATGACAGTTTCCTGCGAGTTATTCCAGGAGCAACGAACAGTAACAGGCAAAACCTGTACCCATGAGCAATTATACAGGCTTGCCCTTTCAAATGAAGAAGTGAATGTATCTGCGGTTGTGAAAAAATCCAGGATTATTGAAGGAAGAATAACAAAAGTTAAATGGGATATCCTTGAGACCAATGACATAGCCTTCGACCATGCCAAGATAATAATGTACGGGCTTGAAAACCTTCGGAACAAGGTAGAAAACACTGACATAGCATTTATCCTGGTGCCGGATTTATTCACTCTCTCTGAACTGAAAGAAGTATACGAGGCTATACTTGACAGGAAGATTTCTGATGAGAATTTCCGGGATAAAATCTCGGGTATGGTGGTTGAAACGGATAAATATGCCGAAACTCCGGGAGAGGAGAAAGAAAAACTCTTCACATATAATCCGAAATGATATTATAATATAATAGATATTTGAGAATATGATGGACAGGATTATAAGGATAAGATTGATAGGTATCGACAATATAGGGATAAGGAATAAAGAATAAAATAAACGAAGGGAATAGAAGAATAATAACAATAAAATAACTGACGGGGATTATAACATGGAAGACATATTTAATGGAGATACATATAATCAGCAGCCGAAAGAAGGCTCATATTTGTACGAGGATAAATTGCGTAAAAAAGCCCGGGATTTCAGCCGGGTCCTTAAAAGTTCGGGGATCGATGCTGAAATCAGCATGGTAAGGGATTACTTAATAAAGCTGTTAATAAAAAAAGACAGTATAAGCTATGGAAATTTAATTATCGATTATAAAGCAAAGAAAGATTCCTTTTCAATACGTACACAGGAATTGAAAGATAAATCAATAGAAGATACCCTGTTTTTGCTCTGGGAGAAAGGCCTTAAAGAAAGCGAGCTTATAGATAACGAAAGCCAAGACAAAGAAGACAGTTGTGAAAGAAACGGGGCCAAGGAAAAGGGATGTGAAAAAGACAGGTATGAAATCTATGTTGACGGTTCATTTGTTGGGGATAATGTAGGGTTTGGTGTAGTTATTTTGAAAAATGATAAAGTTGTCAGGGAACTATCAGGTACTGTCACGGACGAAGTTTTCAAGGGGTCAAGGCAGGTCGGCGGTGAGATTATGGCTGTAATGGAGGCCCTGGCATGGTGCAGAAACAATAACATTGATAATGTTTCAATTTACTATGATTTTGAAAACCTAAAAAAATGGGCTACGGGCGAATACAGCGCCAACATACCGATGACAAGGTTATACAGGGAATTTGTTCAAAATTGCGGTGTTAACATTCAGTGGAACAAGGTTGCAGGACATACCGGCGTAAGGTGGAATGAGAGAGCGGATGAATTAGCGAAAAAAGGTGCCAGTATGTCGTCTTTATCCCCCTGAAAGGTTGCTTTTTTAATCATTATTTAAAATTATAAATTTTTTAATCATAATTTAATGTGTGATATGAAATAAAATGATATCATTTAACTATGAGTTTTAAGCTATTAGATTTATATTTATAGATAAAAATAAGGATTTATAAGATAAGGACTTTTGATAAGGTGGAAATTATGCAGAATTATATGAACCTGGCAAGGGGGATAAACGAGGTATGCTTTTTAATTCTCTGGAGTTTTTAATATTTTATCCGATTATAACAATCCTGTATTTTATTTTGCCCTTCAAGGCTAGATGGGTTCTTCTCCTGGCAGGGAGCTTTTATTTTTACATGGCGTGGCGCCCGGAATACATAATTCTTATGCTGATATCCATTTCAACGGTATACTTCACCGGGTTGAAAATGGGAACGGAAGAGAATAAAACCAAAAGGAAAAGGTATTTATATTTAAGCCTTTTTATAAATCTGGGAATACTCATTGTATTTAAATATTTCAATTTCTTAAACAACTCATTAAAAATGCTTTTTAATGGATTAAGTTTGCCATACAACGTTCCCGAACTCAATGTGCTTCTTCCAATGGGCATTTCATTTTATACTTTCCAGGCTTTGAGCTATTCAATAGATGTTTACAGGGGTACCATTAAGCCTGAAAAACATTTCGGCATTTTTGCGCTTTACATTTCCTTTTTCCCTCAGCTTGTGGCAGGACCGATTGAAAGGGCGGACAGGCTTTTGCCCCAATTTTACGAGAAGAAGAAATTTGATTATGATAGGGTAACAAGCGGCCTTAAAATCATGACCTGGGGATTTTTCAAAAAGGTTGTTGTGGCGGACAGGCTTGGAGTTGCCGTAAGCACGATATATAATAATCCTGAAAAACATAACAGCATCCAGTTTATAATCGCCACAATATTTTTTGCTTTCCAGATATTCTATGATTTTTCAGGATACTCTGATATAGCCATCGGTAGTGCCAAGGTAATGGGTTTTGATCTGATGAAGAATTTTGAAAGGCCTTATTTTTCCAAGTCAATAGGCGAGTTTTGGAGAAGATGGCATATTTCCCTTTCAAGCTGGCTTAAGGATTATGTTTACATACCCTTGGGCGGAAACCGGGTAAGCAGGGCACGAAACTACCTTAATTTATTTGTAACGTTCCTTGTGAGCGGTTTATGGCACGGTGCAAACTGGACCTATGTGGTGTGGGGTGTGATTCATGGCGTATTTGTGGTTGCAGGTAGGCTAATGGAACCTGTAAAGAAGAAGCTGGTGCATATAACCAAAATAGATAAATTGCCTTTTGTACACAAATGCATACAAGTTGCCTTTACTTTTTCCATGGTCACCTTTGCGTGGATATTCTTCAGGGCCAACACAATAAGCGATGCTCTGTATATCGTATCACACCTGTTCACGGATATCGGAAAGGCCACCGACCTCAAGTATGTTGTTAACTCCATATCTGCCATGTCATTAACCAAGTTTCAGCTTATTGTCTGTATAACTGGTTTGATTACAATAGAGGCAGTCCATGTTTTCCAAAGAAAGCGGGATGTACTGGAATGGCTTTCAGGAAAACCTGCAATTGTTAGGTGGGGAATTTATTCAGTACTTGTCACGGTTACTTTTTGGCTGGCTTTCAGTGAAACCAAGCAGTTTATATACTTCCAATTTTAGACCGGCTTAAGTATTGACTTGTGTTTGATTGGCTTATGTTTTATTGATTATGCTTTATAGGCTATTGTTTATTAATGAATTTATTATTTTTTGGTTTATTAAAGATATGTTCATTGATTTATAAAGGATGTGCACTGATTGTGAAGGGTGGTAAGGATAGATAGATGAGGTTAAAAGAGTTCTTTTTCAAGGTTATACTGATAACGTTTATTGCACTTTTTCCGTTATCCTTTTTAAATTACATGGTCGATCCCTACCAGTTTTACAGGAAGCCCACACTGTATAAACCGGTGTATTTTACCGACCAAAGGTACCAAAATCCCGGGCTTGCGAGAAACCAGGATTACGATCTGGCCATTATTGGAACAAGCATGAGTGACAATTTCCTGCACTCATATGTAAAGGAGAAACTGGGCAGAGATATGGTAAGGCTTTCAACTATGGGGGCTTCCATGTATGAAGAAAGGCTCATTGCTGAAGTTGTAACCCATGTTAAAAAAGCTAAAACAATAATATGGGAATTAAATTATTATTCCTTTAGAGGGGATACAAAAAGGGTAACCGAAACCGGAAAGGGTTTCCCTTACTATTTATACGATAACAATCCCGTTACCGATGTTATGTACCTTTGCAATTTTGATACTCTTTTGAAAAGCTATTATATCTTTCTTAATGAATACAAAAACAAGATGCATTATACAATGACTTATAACCTGGAAATGCTTAACGCATGGTTTGTGGCGTCTAAGTTTGCAAGGGAAAATGCCATAAAGGATTGGAACCTGGCCCAGGATGACCTGGAGAGGGCCAATCCCGAAGAATTTACCTGGGAGTGCATAAAAGCAAATGCAGATAAGAACCTTCTGGCAGTGATAAGGGCAAACCCGGATATGGAATTTATCCTGTTTTATCCCCCCTTTTCTATACTTGCCCATAAGTTCCTTGACGGAAGGGGATTATTTGAAAATGAAATAAAATTGAAGCAATATATATACGAAAACTGCAAAGATTTAAAGAATGTGCGGATATATGATTTCCAGGATATAGAAGAGATAATAACCAACCTCGACAATTACAGGGACATGACCCATTATTCAAAGGAAATAAATGAATATATGATAGATTGCATTGCTTCGGGCAAACATATTGTAACTGATGAAAATCTTGAAGAAAAACTTATAAATTTGAGGAAGCTGGTGGAAATGTATGAACTGCCCGTTCAATAATCCTATGTAATAATTTCTTAAAATACATTTTAACAAATTGTAATTGATTTTCAGGAAAATTTTATATATAATTCTAACCCTGTTTGGCCTCAAACTGTCTCTAATTAATTGCAATCAAATGAAAGCAGCCAAATAAATGAAATTTAATGAAAACGGGGTGCTAACGTTATGCCTGAAATAGAGGTCGAAGGCCTGTATAAAAGGTTCAAGGTGGCAAAACGTTCGGCCGGTCTTGGTCAGGCAGTCAAGTCGCTGTTTCACCGTGAATACCGGATAATTGAAGCCTTAAATAATGTATCTTTCAGCATAGAGAGCGGGGAAATAGTCGGATATATAGGGCCGAATGGGGCAGGAAAGTCTACTACGATAAAAATCATGAGCGGCATACTGGTGCCTGATGAAGGCAAATGCTGCATCATGGGGCGTATACCGTGGAAAGAAAGGGTAGCCCATGTGAAAAACATCGGTGTGGTATTTGGCCAAAGGTCCCAGCTGTGGTGGGATGTACCCGTCATTGATTCATTTGAACTGTTACGTGATATTTATGCCATACCGCAGAAGGAATATCTGGAAAACCTTGATTTGCTTGTAAGTACCCTTGAGCTTCAGAATATTATTAACATCCCTGTCCGGCAACTGAGCCTGGGACAGCGAATGCGCTGCGAGCTTGCCGCCTCGCTGTTGCATGGTCCTAAAATACTCTTTCTTGATGAACCTACAATCGGTCTTGATGCAGTGTCCAAAATTGCAGTGAGGCAGTTTATAAAGAGGATAAACAGGGAGAAAAATATTACGGTTATTCTCACCACCCATGATATGAACGATATTGAAGCCCTGGCAAGCAGGATTTTGCTGATAGGGAAGGGGAGAATCCTTTATGACGGGGACCTTGACTATATAAGGAATTGCTTTTCCACCCACAAGACTATTACGGTGAACTTCAGGGGAAATAAGCCACAGGTAGATACTTGCGTAGCCGGTATTTCGGGTGTAAACGTCATTTCCTGCTCGGAGGAAAGAATCCTTTTAGATGTGGACACAAGGACAGCCAGGGTTACCGATGTTATTACCATCCTGTCCGCTAATCTTGATGTTATCGACATATCTATAGATTCTCAGCCTATAGACGAATTAATTGTTAAATTATACAGGGAGTATGACATATGAAAAGCAATATAAAAGCTTATTTTTCCGTCTTCAGGCTTCGCCTTATCACGGGCCTGCAATACAGGGCGGCAGCCCTTGCGGGAATTGCCACGCAGTTTTTCTGGGGTTTTATGCATATAATGGTATATGAAGCTTTCTATGAAAATGCCATGGGAACCCAGCCCATTTCCTTAAAACAGATTATTTCATATGTATGGCTGCAGCAAGCCTTCCTGGTTTTTATTGCCCTCTGGATACGGGATTATGAAATATTTAACCTGATAACAAGCGGAAATATTGCCTATGAATTCTGCAGGCCATGCGGATTTTACGGTTTTTGGTTTGCCAAGCTTGTGGCTCAGAGGTTGTCAGGAGCAACCTTGCGCTGTTTTCCCATACTTATAGTAGCGTTTTTATTACCGGAACCTTACAGGATGACATTGCCACCCGATTTTCTAACATTTTGCCTGTTTGTCATCACTCTTGTAATCGGGCTCCTGGTCCTGGTATCCATATCCATGCTTATATACATATCAGTATTTATTACCATGTCCCCCTCCGGTTCCATGACAACAATATCTATAATTGGTGAATTTTTTTCGGGAATGATTATTCCTATTCCCTTAATGCCATCGTGGCTGCAGAAAATTGCCAATTACCTTCCTTTCAGGCTGGCAGCCGATATGCCATTCAGGATATACAGCGGCCATATACCGGCGGATGAGGCCTTAAAGGGGATATTAATACAGCTAGCATGGCTTCTGGTACTTGTACTGATTGGCAAAATATCTTTAAAAAGTATTACGAAAAAAATTATTGTGCAAGGCGGATAAAGTGAAAGAATAAAAAAGGTGACAAGGGGCAGAACAAAAAAAGGTGATGAAGGGATGAAAACGATAAAATTGTATTTTAAATATCTTATAATATTGCTTAAATCCCAGATGCAATACAGGGGTTCTTTTTGGCTTCTGGCCCTGGGACAGTTTTTGGTGCCTTTTTCAGTATTTGCGGCCCTGTATTTCATGTTTGAACGTTTTGGCAATATTAAGGGATGGAACTTTTTTGAGGTTGCCCTGTGCTTTGCCGTTATTAACATGGCCTTCGCAGTAACCGAGTGCTTTGCCCGGGGCTTTGACACGTTTTCAAACCTTGTGGTCAGCGGAGATTTTGACAGGCTTTTGGTAAGACCAAGGAGCACATTTCTCCAGGTTCTAGGTTCAAAATTTGAATTTGCAAAGCTCGGCAGGCTTGTACAAAGTGCTACTGTTCTTATCTGGGATTTGGTTAATATCCAGGTTAAATGGGATTTTTTTAAAATAATAACCCTTATATTCATGATAGCCGGCGGTGTATTTATTTTTACCGGCATTTTTATACTTACGGCCACATTGTGTTTCTGGACGGTACAGGGGCTGGAAGTTGCTAACATCCTTACCGACGGTGGCAGGGAAATGTCCCAATATCCTCTCAGCATCTATAGGAAGTGGGTGATAAGATTTTTTACATTTATAATACCTTTTGGATGCATAAACTACTTGCCCCTTATGTACATACTTGAAAGGGCGGAAGAAAAGAGGATTTTATGTATGATATCGCCGCTTTTCGGTATATTATTTCTTGTACCGTGCCTATTTGTTTGGAAAGCAGGGGTGAGGCATTACAGATCCACCGGCTCTTGAGCATGACCTGGTTTCATGTATGGAGATATTAAAAAATATTTCAACAGAATGAATAAATGTTAATGCCTTTACAACGAAAAATTTGTACATATCTGATATTGTAATAGGGAGTTCCTATGCTATAATAAAATAGGATTAATTTTGATTATATATGTAAGAGGTTCTAGATTGTGTCTGGCAATGCTAATTATTATAGAAAGTGGGGCAAAATAAAAATCAATGACAGGTGAGTCTAAACCTACTAAGATATTGAAATCGATTGGACAAATAATATCAAGTAATGACCTCTTACTTTTTTTACGGTTAGAGCCTTTCTCATTTTCATGTTATATGAATCTATATTATCAGCTTCAAAAAGTTCATATTCATATTGCAAGGTTAAAGGCGGGGTAAGTAACGTATAAATACATGAAATATGCTTGTAGTTATATATAGCATATTTTTTTTTGAGCCTAATTTTATTATCTTAAATGATAATACTAAATGTAGTAAAAGTAAAAGAAATTATCAAAAGATGAGCGGGGGTAATTATGAAAGAGTTATTTATTGGTTTTTTTAATATAGGCTACAAAGAAATAATTATGTTCATCATAGGAGGAATATTAATTTATTTGGCAATCAAAAAGGATTATGAACCAATGCTGCTTCTTCCCATAGGATTCAGCACGATCCTTGTGAATCTTCCTCTTTCCGCTGTTATAGAATATGAAGGTGCTCCTGGAGTTCTAAAGATACTATTCGATGCCGGTATAAAAACGGAACTGTTTCCTGTGCTGATTTTTATCGGCGTCGGTGCCATGATAGACTTTACTCCTCTTTTCGTTAATCCTTTTATGTTGCTCTTCGGAGCCGCAGCCCAGTTCGGTATTTTTGCCACAATAATCATAACAATGCTTATCGGCAAACTTTTTGGGATAGATGATCTGCTTAATTTGAAAATCGCTTCTTCCATCGGTGTAATTGGTGCGGCAGACGGTCCGACGGCTATTTTTGTTGCATCAAAATTTGCTGAGAAATATCTTGGCCCGATAACAGTGGCGGCATATTCTTACATGTCACTGGTTCCGATAGTTCAGCCTCCGGTTATAAAGTTACTAACAACCAAGGAAGAACGAATGATAAGAATGGATTATCAGGATACAAAGGTATCCAAGACAGTCAAAATCCTGTTCCCCATATTTGTTACCATCATAGCAGGAATATTGGCTCCGATTAGTGTACCTTTGGTGGGATTGCTTATGTTTGGTAACCTGCTAAGGGAAAGCGGAGTAGTGGATAGGCTTTCAAAGGCAGCTCAGAACGAACTGGCAAATATCGTAACCATATTGCTTGGTATTACAATCGGTTCTTCTATGAAGGCTGAAGAATTTTTGAATCTTACAACACTGGTAATTCTCCTTGCTGGTTTGGCTGCATTTGTTTTTGATACCGCCGGCGGTGTTATATTTGCGAAGATCCTGAACCTGTTCCTTAAGAAAAAGATAAATCCTATGGTCGGAGCCGCAGGTATATCGGCGTTCCCAATGTCTGCGAGGGTAATCCAGAGGATGGCCCAGAAAGAAGATCCGACAAACTTTATTCTTATGCAGGCAGTAAGCGCAAACGTGGCAGGACAGTTAGGATCAATTATTGCGGGCGGCGTAATCCTTGCAATTGTTCCACTATTGGTTGGTTAAGTTAAAGGAGGATTAAAATTATGTTTGAATCAATAGCTAATGCGTCTAATTTAGGGAAAGCGTTCTTCCTTATGCTGATAGGAATGGCGGAGGTTTTTGCAGCACTAATATTCTTCTATTTATTAATTAAAATATTAATTAAGGTATTTGCCAAAAGCAGCAGGGCGGATAATTAAATAATTAAATATTGGATAATTTTTAATTAACAGTATATATAACAGTATATATAAATGCTGTGAATAGAACAAAGGGTTAATATAAGATTAAATTATGGATTGTAACCATTTACGTTTTGAACAGTTATGAATAAGTTTATAAATAGGGCTTCTATGCCAAAGCCGCACATTTTTTACAAGATAAAAATAATTTGGAATTACGATAAATATTCTATTAAATAAGGTGTTTATAAATGTAAATTATAATACGAAATGCAAGTATAATGAAAGGAGAGTATTTATGAACTGGGAAGTTATAGCACTTGCTGTCTCGCTGCTCGGATTTGCCACAGCTGCATATCTTTATAACTGGATAAAATCCCTCCCCAAAGGCGGCAAAGAGATCGAAGAGATTGGCCTCCTTATTAAACAGGGAGCAAATACATTCTTAAGAAGAGAATATGCAGTACTTATGAGGTTTGTCGCAGTAGTTGCAATATTAATATTGCTGTTTTTACCGCAACCAATTTGGAACAGTAATCAACCTTTAACGAATGTTTTAACTGCCATTGCATATATTCTTGGTTCATTGCTATCTGCTCTCGCCGGCAAAATAGGAATCAGCATTGCAACTATTGCCAATGTAAAAGCTGCTCTTGAAGCCAAAAAAGGAATAGGTCCTGCGTTCTCTGCCGGTTTCAGGGGCGGAGCAGTTATGGGAATGGCAGTTGTGGGCACAAGCCTATTTGGATGTGCACTTCTGTTCATCATCAGCAAAGACCCGACAGTTATACTTGGATTCAGCTTTGGTGCAAGTTCTCTTGCCCTTTTTGCGAAGGCAGGCGGCGGAATATATACCAAAACTGCTGACGTAAGTGCGGACTTGGTTGGAAAGGTTGAACTGGGAATACCTGAAGATGATCCCAGGAACCCTGCGGTAATCGCTGATAACGTTGGCGATAACGTGGGTGATGTGGCCGGAATGGGTGCAGACCTTTTCGATTCAAACGTAGCTTCAATTGCTGCAGCCCTTGTTATCGGTATATCCCTTAAACAACATGAACTTGTTTTCTGCTATGGTACATTGGGTCTTCTGGCTTCCATAATCGGTGTATTAAGTTCAAGGATAGGTAAAGATAATAATCCCAGTAAGGCTCTCAACAGGGGCACTTATATAACTACAGTGGCATTTGCTGTACTTACCGGTATTGTTTCCGTGCTGTTTAATTACAGCATGCGTATTTGGGGTGCCACAATAGTTGGACTTATTGTAGGCGTAATAATCGGAATATCTTCAGACTATTTCACATCTGATGAAAAGCCGCCTGTAAGAAGTGTTGCCAGAGCTTCGCAAACCGGACCTGCTTTTACAATTATAAGCGGTTTGTGCTATGGATTGCTTAGCTCTTTCCCGGCTCTTATAGGTATAGGTGTTTCCGCTTTGGCTGCATACAAGCTTTGCGAACCTCTCGGACCGGGATATGCGATGTTCGGAATCAGTATGTCAGCCATGGGTATGCTTTCCATAGTAGGCATGGTTATTTCAAACGACGCTTACGGACCTATTGTTGATAACTCAAGAGGACTTGCGGAAATGACGGGAATGGGAGAAGATGTATTAAGAATTACAGATGAGCTGGATTCCGCAGGCAACACCGTAAAGGCCGTTACTAAAGGTTTTGCTATCGGTGCTGCAGGATTAACCGTAATTTCATTGCTGGGTGCATACCAGGAAATAGTTCAAAGTGCAACCGGTGAAATGATCAACTTTGATATCATGAATCCTCTTGTATTCTTCGGAGTACTGGTAGGACTTTCAATACCTGCAATATTCTCTGCTATGCTTATGCTTGGCGTAGATAGGAATGCCCAGAGGATGGTCGCTGAGATTCACAGGCAGTTTAACAGCATTCCTGGACTTAAGGAAGGGGAACCGGGCGTAAGACCTGAATACAATAAATGTATCGACATTGCAACAATAGGGGCATTGAAAGAGCTTATACCCGCAGGTGTGGTAGCAATAATCGCAACACTGGCTGTGGGATTTATCGGTGGTATACATGCTATCGGCGGTTATCTTTCAGGAAATATTATGTCAGGCCTTCTGTTAGCTATGCTTATGTCTAACGCGGGAGGACTGTGGGATAACTCAAAGAAATATATCGAAGCCGGTAATTGCGGAGGAAAAGGGTCAAATGCCCATAAGGCAGCAGTTATAGGTGATACTGTAGGAGATCCTTGCAAAGATACTGCAGGACCTTCAATAAATACGCAGATTACAGTAGTATCACTGGTATCTTCACTTGCAGCAGTACTCTTTATTAAGTTTTCAATATTCGGCTAAGCAAAACCATAGAAAAAGGTAAGGATAAGGATTGTGCCGATTTATATTAAGCACTGTAAAAAAATAGAATATATAAAACAGTGTAGATAGTATAGGTCGGCACATATCATAAATAAACTAAAAAAATAAAAATAGAAAGGTAAAGAGAGATGCCAATGATAGGATTGATAATTCTTTTTATACTGGTTGGAGCCTCGATTTTTGTAAATGGTTGGACTGATGCTCCGAATGCTATTGCTACAGTTGTATCGACAAGGGTTATGAGGCCACGTGTAGCTGTTATTATGGCCGCGATAATGAATTTCTTCGGTGTTTGGTTAATGGGAACCGCAGTGGCAAACACCATAGGTACTATTATAAAACTGTCTCCGGGTAAGGAAGCGCTTGTAACTCTTGGAGCAGCCCAGTTTTCAATTGTAATTTGGTCTGTTACTGCATGGAGGTTTGGCATACCTACCAGTGAAAGCCATGCACTCATTGCGGGGCTGACGGGAGCAGGTATAGCTTCTGTCGGTATTGGACAAGTTAGTGCCGAAGCATGGATTAAAGTTCTTCAGGGACTGTTAATTTCGTCCGTTGTTGGATTTGCTGCAGGTTACCTAGTCGCAAAAGCCGTTGTACTTATTTTCAGAAATGTTTCACGCAGCAAGTCAAATACTTTTTTCAGCTATGCCCAAGTAGTTTCTGCCGCCGCGATGGCATTCAGCCATGGCGCACAGGACGGGCAGAAATTTATGGGTGTTTTGGCGGCGGCCCTTATATATGCCGGTTATATAGAGAGTGATATAAGTGCCGGATTCACTATTCCTGTATGGGTTATGTTCCTCTGTTCCATTATAATGTCAGTTGGTACCTCAATAGGGGGTTACAGGATAATTAAGAAAATGGGGGTTGATATGGTTAAACTGGAAAAGTACCAGGGCTTTGCTGCTGATACCGCAGCATCCTTGTGCCTACTGGCTTCCACTGTGTTTGGCCTTCCTGCAAGTACCACGCATACGAAGAATGTAGCAATAATGGGCGTCGGTTCCGCCAAAAGATTATCGTCCGTAAATTGGCTTGTTGTAAAGGATATGGTTGCTGCCTGGATATTGACATTCCCGATTTGCGGATTGATTGCATATTTGGTTGCCAGCCTGTTTTTACTGGTATTTTGATAAAATATTATTATTTCAACGAAAATATATTGAAGGAGGTATAAATGAATGTTTGGAAAGAGTTCGGAAACTAATTATTTTGACATATTCGTAAAAACATCCGAGTATGCTTACATGGCATGTCAGGAACTGGACAAGCTGTTGAAGAATTATTCTTCCGTTACCGAAAAGATGAAAGAGATAAAAAAGATGGAAAGTGAAGCCGACCGCCATCTTCATGTTGCCCTTGAGAAACTTAACAAGGCATTTATCACACCAATTGAAAGGGAAGATATTTTAAGTATCCTGAACAATATTGACGATGTTGTTGACAGCATAGAAGATATTGTCCGGAAACTGGTGATATATCATATAACAACACTAAGGGAGGATATTAAAAAATTCTCTGAATTAGCGGTAAAATGCTGCAAGGCTTTAATGGATGCCATGGTTGAATTGAAAAGCTATAAAAGAAGCAACGAGCTTAAAAAGTACATCGTGGAAATCAATAATATAGAAGAAGAGGGCGATGAACTCTTTAAAGAGTGTATAAGCACGTTATTCCAAACTGAGACAAATCCGGTGGAAATAATTAAGTGGAAGGATATTTACATGGGAATGGAAGATTTGCTGGATCAATGTGAAGATGTGGCAGACATTCTTGAAGTAGTTGTTCTCAAGAACAGCTAAAAAGCAGCAGGAGAAAGAAAAACTTTCAAACCATAGGGATGCCGGAAAATGTGGAAATAAACCGGAAATAAAAACAGAAAAGAAAGTGAGAGAATGAATAAGACTGAGAAAGAAATAATAAAGGACAGAATTAATGCTTATATAAAAGACAACCTGTCAAAGCTAATAGACCTATCTATGGAGATTTGCCGCATACCTTCGCCTACGGGATATGAAGGTGAAAAAGCGGCTTTTCTATTGAATAGGCTTGTAAAGTCCGGGTATGTAGAAGCTAATATTGATGAAGTCGGAAATGTAATTTGTATTTATAATGGAAGCAAAGGGCAGAGTGGAAAGCTAACCGCAGTTACTGCCCATATTGATACCGTTTTTCCCAGGGAAACTGATATTAAGCCTCAGATAAAAGGGAATAGGATTTATGCTCCTTCTATAATTGACAACAGTGTAAACGTTGCATCCCTGGTTTTTATTATTGAAATGCTGGGCAAACTAGACATTATATTGCCGAAAGGCATACTGTTTGCTTTTAATGTCGGAGAAGAGGGACTTGGAAATCTTAAGGGGATGCGGTTTATTATGGATAACCGGAAAAATATGATAGATGCAGTGGTGGCAGTGGACGGAGGATATGATACGGTTGTGGATAAAGCAGTGGGATCAAGACGATATAGCCTGAGGATAAAAACCGAGGGAGGACACAGCTGGAAGAATTTTGGAAGAGAGAACGCCATAGTCCATGCTGCAAAAATAGTTAATAAAATATATGAAATAAAGGTTCCGGAAAACCCGAAAACCACATATAACGTGGGGCTTATAAAAGGCGGAATATCCGTAAACACCATTGCTCAGAATGCCGAAATTTTGCTCGACTTTCGCTCCGAAAGCAAAGAATGCTTAGAAAGACTTGTGAGTGATTATGAAAAAATAGTTTGTGAAATCAAAACAGGATATGAAAGCAGTCCCAAGGGAAAAGTGGAAATTGAATCTATGTTGCTTGGAGAAAGACCTTGCGGTGTTGAATTTAACAACCCTTTACCCGAACTCATTGAAAAAATAAGAAAAGAAAAAGGAATTAACACTCGGTTTGAATCCGGAAGTACTGATGCAAATATTCCTTTAAGTATGGGAATACCGGCCATAAGCTTTGGAGTAGGTATAGGAGCCGGTATGCACACAAAGGAAGAATACCTGGAGCTTGATTCTCTTAGAACGGGGCTTGAAATCCTGGCATCATTTATATTGGAGTTGTCATATACGGGGGTTATCCTTTAAAGTGGCATGCCATAAATGGCATACCACTAATTATCATCGGACAGGTAAGTATCATTACCTTACAACAAAAGACGACGAAATATTGCACCACTTTTCGCGCAGTTTTACTTTTTCAATTTTGCCGGTGGGGTTTCTCGGTATTTTATCAAAGAACACCTGCCTGGGCCTTTTATACTTGGGCAAACACTGGCAATATTCGATTATCATGGATTGGGTAATTTCCCTTCCAGGCTTGCATTCAACCACGGCCACGGGAACTTCACCCAGCCTTTTGTCGGGCATACCGATTACTGCTGCGTCTTTTATGTCTTCATGGGCCATCAGGAAGTTTTCAATTTCAACAGGGAATATGTTCTCACCGCCGGAAATAACAATGTCTTTTTTACGGTCAACGAGATAAATAAAACCGTCTTCATCCTTTTTAGCCATGTCGCCCGTATATAACCAGCCGTTTTTCAGCACCTTGGCCGTTGCCTCAGGATTTTTGTAGTAACCTTTCATGACTCCCGGGCCTCTTACAATCAGTTCTCCCACCGTGCCGTCAGGAACAGGATTACCCCTTTCATCAACAATCATTGCTTCCCAATTATGGCCGGGCAGACCAATGGCACCAACCTTATGGATATTTTCAATCCCAAGGTGGACACAGCCGGGTCCCGTAGCTTCACTGAGGCCGTAATTGGTATCATACTGGTGATGGGGAAAAACTTTCTTCCATCTCTTTATCAGGCTGGGGGGAACCGGCTGGGCTCCGATATGCATGAGCCGCCACTGATCGAGCCGGTAATCTTCCGGGTTTATTTCCCCGCTTTCAATAGCATCCAATATATCCTGTGCCCAGGGTACCAGAAGCCAAACTATTGTAACTTTCTCTTCCGAAATGGTTTCTATAATCCACTGGGGTTTTACCCCCTTTAATATAACGGCCTTTGAACCTGTAATAAGACTGCCGAACCAGTGCATTTTTGCACCTGTATGGTAAAGGGGAGGAATACACAGGAAATTGTCGCTTCGGTTTTGAAGGTGGTGTCTGCTTTCCGTAATACCTGAAGAAAGCAGGTTGGCATGTGTTAAAACTATGGGTTTGGGTATGCCTGTAGTTCCTGATGTAAAATACAGGGCAGCATCTTCGTAGTCGCATATTTCAATTCCTGGGTCCTCCGCTGAATATTCACGTTGAATGGCAGAATAGAGAATATCGCTGTTTTCAATGTTTATGCAGCTGTTATTGCCGGGAAATTGGCCCTGGATATGGTCACAGCAGTTAGTGTCTACAAAAATAAACTGATTTATAAAAGGAATGTTATGCCTGATTTGATGAACCCTTTCAATAAACTCGGGCCCGTAAACAAACACCTTTGCTTCCGCAACTTCAGTACATTTTGCAATTTCTTCGGCTGTAAACCTGAAGTTTAAGGGTACTGCCATTGCTCCGGTCTTTAGAATGCCAAAATATATGGGAAGCCATTCAAGGCAGTTCATCAAAAGAATAATAACCTTGTCTCCTCGTTCGATACCATATTTAATCAATGCATTTGCAAATCTGTTGGCCTGTTCCTCGAATTCTTTCCAGCTTATCTCTCGCCTGCTTCCGATTGCTGGTTCCCGTTCGATCAGACTTGTTTCATCGGAATATAAACGTGCATTACGGGACAATAACTCTGTAATTGGCATGTATCTATACCTCCGTTCTACCGTACTACCTACAGAACAATTTTAGTTTATATGCTATGATTTGTCAACATTACATCATGTTAAAAAAATACAGCCATTCTATGGTATAATATAAATAATAATAAAAGGAGTTTGGGGTATGGAATTTATAAGCGGAGTTGTGGAAAGAATCACATATTGTAATGAAGAAAGCGGTTTTGGTGTTATAAAAATAAAAAGCAAGGAATTTTCCGAACTTGTAACTGCTGTAGGAAACCTTGCCGCTGTCAATGTGGGTGCCACCGTAAGGCTTAAAGGGGAGTGGAAATATGACAGCAAGTACGGGAAACAGTTTAGCGCGGTGGAGTGTTATGAAACCGTGCCTGCTACCACTGCAGGTATTGAAAAGTATTTAGGCAGCGGACTTATTAAAGGCATTGGGCCCATATATGCCAAAAAGATAGTCAGGAAGTTTAAAGAAGATACGATCAGAATTATTGACGAGGAACCTGACAGGCTGCTGGAAGTAGAGGGAATTGGGCAAAAGAGGCTTGAAATAATAAAACAAGCCTGGCAGCAGCAGAAAGAAATCAAGAATGTTATGCTTTTTCTCCAGAGCAATGACGTTTCCACGGCTTACGCCATAAAAATATATAAAGCTTATGGCAATGAAAGCATAAGTGTTGTTAAATCCAATCCGTATAGGCTTGCTGACGATATCTGGGGAATAGGTTTTAAAACTGCAGATAAGATTGCCCAGAAACTCGGCTATGATAAAAACTCTTATGAACGTTGCCGTTCGGGCATTATATATGTGCTGAACGAGCTGGCTGACGACGGCCACTGTTTTGCAGAAAGGTCACAGCTTGTTGAAAAAGCGGAGAAAATGCTGGATCTTGACAGGGAGCTCATTGAATCAACCATTTCCCGAATGATTGAGGAAGGCGCAATTATAGCCGATGTAAATGATTCTATTTACCTGCCGCCCTTCTATTACAGCGAAGTGGGTGTTGCAAGAAGGATAAAGGATATATTATCTGTGCCGAGCATATATAATTCCTTCAATCATGATAAGGTACTGGAACAGGTACAGAAAGAATCCGGAATCAGATACGATGACATACAGATTGAAGCGATAAAAACTGCCGCGAAATCAAAATTCATGGTACTGACAGGAGGCCCCGGCACTGGAAAAACCACTACAACCCAGGGAATAATAAGGCTTTTCCGAAAATTAAGTGCAAAGGTTCTTCTTGCAGCTCCGACAGGAAGAGCGGCAAAGAGGTTGTCTGAATCAACCGGCATGGAAGCTAAAACTATTCACAGGCTTCTGGAATATAAGCCGCCCGAGGGTTATAAAAGAAATGAAGAAAACCCTCTGGACTGCGATGTAATTATTATTGATGAAACTTCGATGGTTGATGTAATCCTCATGTACAACCTTTTGAAAGCAATATCCGACCATACGATTGTGATCCTGGTAGGCGACGTGGACCAGCTGCCCTCCGTTGGCGCCGGTAATGTACTTAAGGACGTGATAAACTCAGGTATAGTCAATACGGTAAAACTGACCAGGATATTCAGACAAGCCCTTGGAAGTGCCATTATAACAAATGCCCACAGGATAAACAAGGGTGAATTCCCTATTTTAAGAGGCGGAAAGAACAGTGATTTCTTCTTTATAGAGGAAGAGGAACCGCATAAGATCGTTCAGATTATAGTTGATTTATGTTCCAGGAGATTGCCTGAATACTACAGGGTTGATCCCATAAACGACATCCAGGTTTTAAGCCCGATGCAGAGAGGGGAAACCGGTACGAGCAATTTGAACCTTGTTCTCCAGGAAGCGCTTAATCCTTCCCAAACAAGTATTAAGTACGGCGGAACAATATACAAATTGGGAGATAAGGTAATGCAGGTAAAAAATAATTATGATAAGAATGTTTTCAACGGTGATATTGGAATTATTACCAGAATTGACCCGGAGGACAGGATAGTTGTAATATCTTTTGACGGAAATGAAGTGGAATATGATGTAACCGAGCTTGATGAAGTAGTGCTGGCTTATGCGACGACAATACATAAGAGCCAGGGAAGTGAATATGGCATTGTTGTTGCACCAATTACCACACAGCACTATATTATGCTTCAGAGGAATTTGCTGTATACCTGTGTTACAAGGGCAAAAAAAGCAATTGTGCTTGTAGGGACAAAAAAGGCCATTGCAATGACCATATCAAATAATAAGATTCAAAAAAGAAACACTATGCTTGCATACAGGCTGAAGGAAAGAACGGATGGCAAATCAGAATAGGAACGTTACTTGGAAGAATCGGATGTTTTCTGCATGCTGATCTGCTCAGCCTGAATTTTTACCTCGATATATTGTAATTCATCCGAGTTTTCGGTGGAAATATCTACTTCGAAATTAGTCCATTGTCCCGGAACGAGCAGGTTTTTAAAAGTATATGTATTGCTTTTGAGTGATTTATCCCATTCATCATAGGTCATGGTTTTATCTTCGTTGTTATATTTCTTACCCCATCTAAGTTTTATATTAAAGCCGCTGTAAATGCAGTTTTGGGGATTGCCTACCCTGAAATACAATTTGTACCCGTTAGAGTTTTGTTCCACGTTATCAAGGATAATAAAAAACATACCTGTTGTTGAGTCTACCCTGGCAAAACCCTTGGCGGAATCCTGGGCATTAAAAACAGCCTTGCTGTATTGGTCAATTTTTAATTTGCTTACTGTCAAATCGGTTAAGACCTTCAATTTAAAGTCATCAAGGTTTTTCAGCTCGGTAACCATCTTATCATTATTTACCCTGAAACTGTCCACGTCAGAAGAAACTGCGACCAGCTTTTTCTTAAGTTCGGCGATCTCCCTTGACAGGGCTATATTAGTATATACAGAAAGAGCAAGTGTAAAAAGCAAAATAATCACAAGCAACGGAATACCAACCTTTTTAATAACAGGAGCATTGTTCCGAAGAACGTGGGTTATGTTGCGAAAAGGAACCAATACTACTTTAAACAATTCCATGGTTTACAGCACTCCTTTTCTTTTTAGTTTATCCAGCTGGCTCATTAAAGGATACCCAAGGCCGTAGCATGCGATGGTTTGTCCCCCGGCAACCCAGCCCATTGCGACTAAAAACGGTACATTAAGAACTACTTTTAAGATATAACCTACAACCAATGCATTTACTACAATTGGCGGCAGGGGTACAAGAAAACGTTTTGGCATTTTATATGATAATAATGCAGCTATTAAAGTTGCAATACTTCCCAAAATTATATCCAAAGGTCCGTTGCCCCCGATAATGTTAGATATAATACAGCCTATAAAAAGTCCCGGAATTGCAGCTGGAGTATATGCGGGGAGTACGGTCAGTGCTTCTGCAATTCTTACCTGAAGCAGTCCATAGCTTATAGGTGCAAAAATGAATGAGAGCAGCACATAAACAGCTGCTATTATGGCTGATTTGGTTATGAATTGTACCTTTTTGCTTTTGTTGCGGGATAGTTTCATTATTAAATTTTGAATTACATTTAATATTTTTCGTACCCCATTTGTTATTTTTTGCTTTATTCCCATTTTAGTATCCCATCCTATTGCATTATTACATGAATTACTATATTTAATGTATTTTTATTTGTTTGTTGTATTTTATTATGTTAAATTATATTATATAGTTACATTATTATGTTATATGATTATGTACTAGTTACGCGTATTAGTTAAGCGCATTTGTATTACCATAGTATAGTGTATTCTACAGTGTATTCTTGTATAATATTTATATGATTGTATTAACGGTTAATATTTTATAAACATATATTATTTTACATTAGTTTTTTTTATAATTATTAATTTAGAATTATTAATTATATTATGTTATTTTAATTAATCAAACAATTGAATTTAGTATAACATTAACATTTTGCTTTTTCAATAAGCGGAAAGGGGTTTTTTGGTGTCTGAAAAATCAAAAGTTGCTGTTTTAAGGACAAGGCCGGAATCAGTAATAGAGGATTATAAAAAGCTCATGAGAATGGCCGGCTATGATAGGTTTTTAAAAAAGGGCAGGACAACAATATTAAAAAACAATATTTCATGGCATTTTGCCTATCCCGGTGCCAATACAACGCCCTGGCAGATGGAAGCCGTCATACAGTGCTTGAGGGAAGACGGCTATGATGATATTGTCTGCGTGGAGAACAGGACAGTAGTTACAAATGCATATAAAGGGGAAAGACTGAATAAGTATACGGGGATATTTAAAAAATATGACATACCGGTACTTTACAACTTCAAGGAAGATGACATGAAATGGGTAAAATATGAACCCAAGGGGGAAATGCTTGTCCTGGATAAAATATTTCCCAACGGAATATATATACCCGATTACTTTTTTGATAAGAACATAATCCATCTTCCTACTATGAAATGTCATATTTATACCACTACTACAGGTGCAATGAAAAATGCCTTTGGAGGGCTGCTTAACGAAAAGAGGCATTACTGCCACAGTGAAATTCATAAAACTCTTGTTGATCTGCTTACAATACAAAAGGAAATTCATTCAGGCATATTTGCCGTTGTTGACGGTACAGTGGCGGGAAATGGGCCTGGACCAAGGACCATGCAGCCTGTTGTTGCAAACTTGATACTGGCAAGCGGTGACCAGGTTGCCGTTGATGCAGTATCATCAAAAATAATGGGATTTGACCCGGCCAACTTGGAATATATTGCAGAAGCGGATAAAAAAGGCCTTGGATGTGGAAAACTTGAAAATATCGAAGTTATAGGGGAAGATATATCCGGTTTGAACCTTGGTTTTACCGTCGGTGACAATGCGGCAAGCAAAGTCGGGGACATACTTTGGTTTGGGCCTTTAAAAAAGCTGCAGAAGCTTATGTTCCACACCCCCCTTGTAAACATTTTTATTTTTGGCTCTGCATTTTACCATGATGTAATTTGGTATAATATAAAGGGAAAAAGAATAGTAAACAGTTTTCAAAAAAATACTGAGTGGGGAAAGCTTTTTTCCTCCTACGACTAAATTACCTATAAAAAATTCATACTTGTATTGTAAAAGGCAATGTGGTAAAATAAATTGTCAAAGAAAAGAAAACCTTGCTCTGTACACCGGTTACAGGGCCGCTTAGTCCATAAGGAGGTGAATATCGAAGATGACAAGGGAATATGAGGCACTATACATTATTGATCCCAGAATCGAAGAGGAAGCCATAAAAGGGATTGTAGAGAAAATTAAGACTCTTATTGAGAGTTCTGCAGAGTTTAAAAATATCGACGAATGGGGAAAAAGAAAGCTTGCTTATCCCATTAACAAGGCAAACGAAGGTTACTATGTACTTGTAGAATTCAGTGCTAATCCGGAATTTCCCCAGGAACTTGAAAGGGTATTCAAGATTACTGACGGAGTCCTCAAATACCTGATTGTTAAAAAAGATTAAAAAGGGCATATTATTATAAGGTGATATTTTATGAATAAAGCGATATTAATGGGCAGACTTACCCGGGATCCCGAGCTGAGGTATACAAGCAACACGAATATGGCAGTTTGCAATTTTACTCTCGCTGTGGACAGGAGATATGCAAGACAGGGTGAGGAAAGGCAAACTGATTTCATACCGATTGTTGCATGGGGAAAGACCGCTGAATTCTGCAGTAAATATTTCCAGAAGGGCCAGCAGGTTGTGGTGGTCGGAAGAATACAAACCAGGACATGGGATGACAGTGAAGGAAAAAGGCATTATGTAACGGAAGTAATAGCGGACGAAACATACTTTGCTGACAGCAAACGGGATAACTCCGGTGCACCGCGTTTCACAGGCAATGAGTTTGCAGGTGGTTCTGGAAACAATGATGGTATGTATTCCGACGAGGAAGACGGATTTTACCAGGTAGATGATGACGATCTGCCGTTCTAGTTAAATATATTTGGATTTTGGGATTGGAAGGAGGTTCAAGGGAACATGGCATATCAGAAAAAAGAGAAAAATGATACGGCTGCAAAGGAGAACTTCGAAAAAACAGAAACAAAGACCACTTTTAAGGGCAGAAAGCAGAGAAAAAAGGTATGCGTTTTTTGCATTGAAAAAGTCGAGAAGATTGATTATAAAGATGTTGCAAGGCTGAAGAAATTTATCTCCGAAAGGGGTAAAATTCTTCCCAGAAGGATTTCAGGAAATTGTGCGAAGCATCAGCGTCAGCTTACAAAGCAAATCAAACGTGCAAGACAAATAGCATTGTTGCCGTATGTAGCAGACTAACCAGAAAATATATTTAAAGATTATAACGAATAATAGGCCGGTATCGTTTAATAATTAATACTTAAAGATTACCGGCTTATTTTATCTATAATTGCGGATAATTCACGGGAAATAGTTGTGAAATGCTTATGGGGAAGATAGAATTTTATGAGGAAGATAGGATTTTTAGGACCTGAAGGGACTTTTTCACAGGAAGCTTTAAGGAAATATCTCGACATATTAAGTAGAAAAGGTAATATTGCTGATGCAGGCGAATACAAGGAATGCAGTTATAACACACTGCGGGAAATTCTTATTGCCGTGGCTAACGGACAATTAGACGAGGCCCTGGTACCATTGGAAAATTCCCTGGAAGGTGCAGTTAACGAAGTTCTTGATATAATGGCAACTGAAGTGGATTTAAAATTTAAAGCTGAAATAATCCTTGCTATAAAACAAAACCTATTAATAAAAAAAGGAAGCTGCATTGAGGATATTAAGCATATAGTTTCTCATCCTCAGGCATTAGGTCAATGCAGAAAATACATATCCAATTACTTTCCAGGGGCGGAAATAAAACCTGTTTACAGCACCGCAAAGGCAGCTGAGCTGGTAGCAAGCGGAAACGGGGATGTTGCAGCCATAGGATCGGCGATAGCAGCTGATGTTTATGACCTGGAAATCCATGCCCGGAATATACAGGATGAAGAAAGCAATTTTACGAGATTTATTGTTGTTTCAGACATTGACGGCGAAAGGACAGGCCATGATAAGACATCAATTGTGTTTTCTACGGAGGATAGGCCCGGAAGTTTATATAGGATTCTTGATATATTTAATTTGTGGGATATAAATATGACCAGAATTGAATCAAGGCCCGCAAAGAAACAGCTTGGAAGCTATATATTTTTTGTTGACATAGAGGGGCACCGGGAAGACGATGATGTATGCGATGCCCTGACCATGGTCAGAAGAAAAACGTCATTCTATAAGCTGTTGGGTTCTTATCCCAAATTTATAGATTGTCCAGATTGTCGTTAATAAGGGGAAGTGATTAATGTGGGTATTCACGACAAGGGGATAGACATAACGGGAAACATCAAAATGATTGAGCGGCTTAAGAGCGAGTTGCTTGTTGATATAGCGAATCTATTTAGAATACTGGTAAATGACGTAAAGGAAGAACTGCATGAATCCATCTCCGAAACCCTGGCAAATATTATATTGATATGTTATTTGCTCGGAAGGCGCCTGGGTTTAAGTTATAATGCCATAGAAATGAAAATGGAGAGCAAAATACGGCTTGGGCTTTTAGATTCAAATAATTCAGAGAAATATCATGGGGACCTTTCGGAACTGGCAAAACACTTGAACAGTTCAAGGGCAAGAAACAGGCAGTCTTAGTGTATCTTAGCATATTTAGTATATTAAGTATAAATATAAATAGGTATATATAGGTATATATAGGTTAAATATAGGGGTACATAAGGGTATATATAAAGGGAGTTTTAGAAAGGAGCTTTAAGAAAGGAGATTAAAGGTAATAGGAGTTTAAATGGATAGTAAAAAGTTTTCTCGTATTTTTATACCTCGTACAAGTTCGTATTTGTGGACAATTTTCATATTGCTTTTGGTTATAACCTGGCTGGATTGGCGTATAGCAATACCGGGTTATTTTCTGTTTGTCTTTCTTATTATCTATAATTACAGGACAAATTATAAAAGGCAAAGAGATATTACTACGTATATAGAAAATCTTACTTTCAATATTAATTCCGCATCAAAAGACACGTTGCTTAATTTTCCGATGCCACTTGTCGTGGTTGAACTTGACGGAACCATAATATGGTACAATCAGAAATTCAGGAAAGCTTTCAATGATGAGAAGCTGTTGGAAAGTACAATAAGTTCTTTTATTTCTGACCTTCATCCTTATAACCTGCTAAATGATAATGTTACGAATATTTCCAGGGATGTGTCTATTAACGGAACCCACTACAAGGTAATGGGCAACTTTATTAAAATACAGGGCAGAACGGATGTCACCGAATACATACTTCTCCTGTATTTCCTGGATAACACGGAACTTATGGAGCTTAAGTCCAAATATAATGACGAAAAACTTATAGTGGGGATTATTTTAATAGATAATTATGATGAGCTTATGCAGAGCATGGAAGATGCTGCACAACCTCAGATGCTTGCTGAAATAGACAAAAGGATTGTGCAATGGATGGGATTTAGCGGCGGAATATTAAAGAAATTTGAAAGGGATAAATACCTGTTCATATTTGAACATAAATATTTGAAAGATTTTGAGGATAAAAAATTTGAAATTCTTGATCTGGTAAAGGAAATAAATGTCGGTAACAAGATCCCCGTAACGTTAAGCATAGGCCTTGGCATAAATAACGGCTCATTAAACCAGAACCTTTCAGCAGCAGGAGCGGCGATTGATTTGGCCCTCGGAAGAGGTGGGGACCAGGTGGTGCTTAATAATAAAAATTCCTTTAAATTTTACGGGGGAAAGACACGGGAACTGGAAAAGCATACCCGCGTAAAAGCAAGGGTAATAGCCTATGCCCTGAGAGAACTGATAGAACAATGTTCCCAGGTTATGATTATGGGGCATGAAAATCCTGATGTGGATGCTTTGGGGGCGGCCATGGGAATATACAGGATTGCCAAAAGCAAGCAGAAGGATGCATATATTATTCTTAATCAGCCAAATCCGTCTATAATGAGCATGCTGGAGCGAATAGAAAAAATCCATAAGTATAATGATTTGTTTATAAGCAGTGAAGAAGCACTTAACATGATTAATAACAAAACACTGCTGATTATTGTGGATACTTACAGGGCGAAATTTACCGAATGTCCTGAACTTCTTAATTACACTAACCAAGTGGTGGTAATAGACCACCATAGAAGGGGAACAGACTATATACAGGACGCTACGTTGGTTTACCAGGAAATATATGCTTCATCCACATGTGAACTTGTGACTGAAATACTGCAGTATATAGGTGAAAAAGTGGAGCTAAAGCCTGTGGAGGCAGAAGCCCTGTATGCAGGTATTGTAATGGATACGAAGTGGTTTACATATAAGACGGGTGTGAGAACCTTCGAAGCTGCTTCATTTTTAAAGAAAAAAGGAGTTGATCCTTTATCTGTGAAGCAGCTGTTCCAAAATGATTTAACAACATATCTTAATATTTTGAAAATTGTGAAGGATGCCGAAATAATGCAAAACAATATTGCAATTTCAGTTTGCCCGGGAGATATAAAAAATGCCCTTTTAACTTCTGCTAAAGCTGCGGACGAACTGTTGAACCTTTCTGGAATTATAGCCGCATTTGTTTTGTGTCCGGTCAATAACAGCGATGTGGCTGTGAGCGGCAGGTCCCTCGGGGAACTGAATGTGCAGGTTATTTTAGAAAAATTGGGCGGCGGAGGGCATCAGACTGTCGCCGGTGCGCAGGTCAGAGGGAGTTCCGTCGATGAGGTTAAAAATATGCTGAAAAGTGCTATAATGGAATATATCGCTCAAACTAAATCGGATTAAAATATAGGATAATCTATCGGATTATAATATCGGTTTTAAATTGGATTAAACGAATTAAATAGGGAGGAGTTCCAGAATGAAAGTTATACTAACTCAGGATGTAAAAAACCTTGGACAGAAGGGCAGCATAATTGAAGTCAAGGATGGTTATGCAAGGAATTATCTTCTGCCTAAGGGTTTGGCGGAAGAAGCTACCGAGAGCAACCTTAACATTATTAAGGGCCAAAAGGAAGCAGAAAAGATAAAAAAAGAGAAGGAACTTGAAAAGGCAAGGTCCATGGCAAAGATAGTTAATAATACAGTTGTGGAAATAAAAGCAAAAGCAGGTGAAAACGGAAAGCTTTTCGGGTCAATTACATCGATGGATATAGCGGAAAACCTGCGTAAGAATTTCAATCTGGATATAGATAAGAAGAAAATTAATCTCACCGAACCAATAAAGAGTTTGGGAGCCTATGAAACAGAGGTAAAGCTTTACCCCGGAGTAAGCGCTGTTTTAAAAATAAAGATATTGCCTGCAGACTAAAATTAAAATAAGCAGGCAATAAAAATTTGGAATAGTGAGGTTTTAAAAAATGGCAATAGAGAAGTCAGCGGCAGAATTAAATATTTTAAACAGGATTCCTCCCCAAAATATAGAAGCGGAGCAGTCAGTTCTCGGAGCTATGCTGCTTGACAGCGAGGCAATAGCTGTTGCTGCGGAAGCGCTAAAGGGAGAGGATTTCTATAGGCCTGACCATGCAGAGATTTTTGAGGCAATAATAGACCTGTTTAATAAAGCTGAGCCTGTGGATATAATAACAGTCAGCGAGCAATTAAAAGCCCGGGGAACGTTGGATAAGGTTGGGGGACTGGAATATATAGCATATTTGGCCGATTCGGTTCCGACAACTGCCAATGTAAAACATTATGTCAGCATAGTGGAGGAGAAGTCAATTTTAAGGAAGCTCATCAGGGCTGCAACGGAAATCATTGATATGAGCTACGGGCCTGTGGAAGATATAGCAGCAGTACTCGACAGGGCAGAAAAAAGTATTTTTGACATATTGAAAAAGCGGTCTTCCAAGGGCTACTATCATGTAAAGGAAATACTTGTTGAGACATTTAACAAGCTGGAAGAATTATATAACCTTAAAGAACACATTACAGGTGTTCCTTCCGGGTTTATTGACCTGGATTACAAGACCTCGGGCTTTCAGAATTCTGACCTGATACTGATTGCGGCAAGGCCTTCCATGGGTAAGACGGCTTTCGCGCTCAATATTGCCCAATATGCCGCTGTGTATAAAAAGGTACCTGTTGCTATTTTTAGCCTTGAAATGTCAAAGGAACAGCTTGTTAACAGAATATTGTGCAGTGAAGCTTTGGTTGACAGCCAGAAAATGAAGACCGGCAACCTGGATGACGAGGACTGGGATAAAATTGCACGGGCCCTTGGCCCCTTATCAGAGGCGCCCATTTACATTGATGATACTCCCGGGATGTCGGTCATGGAAATAAGGGCAAAGTGCAGAAGACTTAAACTTGAGAAAAACCTAGGGCTTGTTATTATCGATTATTTACAGCTGATGCAGGGAAGAACAAGGACTGAAAACAGACAACAGGAGATTTCTGAAATATCCAGGGCCCTGAAAATACTTGCAAAGGAAATTAACGTACCCGTAATAACCCTGTCCCAGTTGAGCCGTGCACCTGAAACCAGAGCGGACCACCGGCCTGTTCTCAGTGATTTGAGGGAGTCAGGCGCTATCGAACAGGATGCTGATTTGGTTATGTTTATATACAGGGACGACTATTATAGACCGGAAACCGATAAGAAGAACATAGCAGAGATAATAATTGCAAAACACAGAAACGGTTCTACGGGAACAGTAGAATTGGTATGGCTGGGCCAGTATACAAAGTTTGCCAACCTGAAGAGATTTTGATTTTTGCTATTATATTAAAGGAGAAGCTTAAATGAAAGGCCAGGATGACAGACTGGAAGGCAGAGCTGAAAAAGCCGAAGAACTACGGGAAAAAGTGTTTGAAACCATATTGAAATATGGCCTTATAAAACCTGGAGAATCAGTATTGGTAGGAGTTTCAGGCGGGCCTGATTCCGTATGCCTCCTTCATGTGCTTAATGACCTGTACAGGTCCGGAAGCCTTAACATAGAGAAGATATATGCTTCCCATGTAAATCATATGTTGAGGGGAACGGAAGCCGACATGGATGAAGCATATGTAAAGGAATTATGCAGCAGGCTTGGCATTGAACTGTTTTCAATATCAATAGATGTAAAGAAAATTTCCAGGGATAGAGGCCTTTCAATAGAGGAAGGGGCGAGGGAGGCGAGGTATGGCTGGTTTAAATCCCTGGCAGAGCAAATAGGTAATTGCAAGATAGCCGTCGCCCATAACAGAAACGACCAGGCCGAAACCATAATAATGAATATAATAAGGGGCACGGGCATTGACGGACTAAAGGGAATGGATTTCAAAAGGGGAAATATAATAAGACCCTTGTTAAATATTGGCAGGGACGAAATAGAAACCTATTGCAGGATATACAACCTGAATCCGCGCATTGACAGCTCGAACCTTGAAAGTGTATATACCAGAAACAAGGTCAGGCTGGAACTGATACCATATATACTTCAGAATTTTAATATAAATGTAGTGGAAAGTGTCAACAGGATGTCAGAATTAATAAGGGATGATTATTCATGCCTTGAAGGCATGGCAGACGAATTATATAAAGAATGCCTGCTAAGTGTTAATCTGCCGGCCCTTAAAGCTGAAGAGAATTTACCGAACCCTGTTAAGTTTGTGGAATTGGATATAAAAAAAATTAAACGCTGCCATAACGCTATTAGAAAAAGAATCATCAGGAAGGCAATAGAAAATGTAAGAGGAAATCTGGCCTCCATAGAAAGCATACATGTAGAGAAGGTCCTCGAATTATGCCTCGAAGGAAGAACGGGTTCCAGAATCAGTTTACCCGGTAATATGGAGGCGAGAAAGTCTTACAATGTTTTAAAAATATGCCAAGTTTTAATTGATGAGAAAATTGACAAAAATAGTTTTAGCGCGGAAATAAAGATTAATATTCCTGGAATTACTTATATTGAGCCTTTAAATGCCTGTATTGAATCAACAGTTATTGACAGGAATTCATTTGATTTTGATGTATTTAAAAAATTGGATAATAAATCCTTGATACAATTTTTTGATTATGATACTTTGAAAGAAGGAATTTATATAAGAGGGAGGAAAAAGGGAGATATTATTTTTCCGTATAAGTGTAAAGGAACGAAAAAATTGAAGGATTTTTTTATCGACAGCAAAATACCAAGGGAAGAAAGGGAAAAAATACCGTTGGTTGCAAAAGGAAAAGAAATAGTGTGGGTTATTGGATATAAAATAAGTGATAAATTCAAAATAACTGAAAACACTAAAAATATATTAAAATTAGAATTTAAAAAATCAAGTGAGTAATAAATGGAGCCTGTAAAAATTACTACACTAAAAAATGATGAAAAATAATAGTATTAGGGGGAATAATTAAGATGAACAACGAAATTGGGAAAATACTTGTACCAAGGGAAGTAATTGCAGAAAAGGTAAGAGAGCTCGGGCGAAGAATATCTGAGGATTATAAAGACGGTGATCTGATATTAATAGGAGTTTTGAAAGGAGCCTTTATTTTTCTTGCAGACCTAATGAGGGAAATAACAATAAATGTTGACATGGATTTTATATCCGTTTCCAGTTATGCTAACGATACAAAATCTTCGGGGATTGTAAGAATAATAAAGGATGTTGATATAAATATTTCCAATAAACATGTTTTAATAGTTGAAGATATCGTTGATACAGGACTTACATTAAACCATTTAAAGGAGCTGTTTCAAACAAGGGGTCCGAAGAGTGTAAAAATATGTGCCATTTTTGACAAGCCTTCAAGAAGAAAGGTGGATATAACGGTAGATTATAAGGGAATAGAAATCCCGAATGAATTCGTTATCGGCTACGGGCTGGATTACCAGGGCAGGTACAGGAATCTTCCTGATCTGTGTGTATTGAACCAGGAAATATATAAGAAGGAGTAAAACGTGGAAATAAGTAAATACTAATTTATTGTATTTTACCATTATATATGTTAATATAAATTAATGATGTATTAGAAAATTTTGATAAAATAGTACCATATATACCATATTTATAAGTGTACTTTAATATAAGACTGCTATGGCAATGTATTGTAATAGAGGCAGGGAGGGAGATATTTGAAATATTTTAAAGGATTGAGTTTCTATATAGTAATATTTGTAATAATATTATTTATATTAGCTTTGTCCAAAGGAACTGATAATCCGATAAGCATGGATTACTCTGAATTAATCCAGCAAATAAACAATAATAATGTAAAGGAAATATTGCTGGAAGGGCAAACGGCCACTGTTGTTTTGAAAAATCCTAAACCGACGGACAGAATAAACAGATATGTTACGGATATATTGGATGTTGGCGAGTTCTTACGAGTACTGGAAGAGCCTATGAAAAACGAGCAGGTAAGAGTACAAACACTCCTCCCGCAATCACTTCCATGGTGGGTAAGCATAATACCTACAGTAGGAATTATTGTTGTATTTATACTTTTCTGGGTATTTTTCCTGCAGCAGTCCCAAGGAGGAAGCGGAAGCAGGGTTTTATCCTTTGGTAAAAGCAGAGCAAAGATGAGTACGGATGAAAAGAGAAAAGTGACTTTTAACGATGTTGCAGGGGCGGACGAAGAGAAGGAAGAACTTGCAGAGATTGTTGAGTATTTAAAAATGCCCAAAAAGTTTATTGAGCTGGGAGCAAGGATCCCGAAAGGAGTTCTCCTTGTAGGTCCTCCCGGAACAGGTAAGACTTTGCTTGCAAGGGCAGTATCCGGAGAAGCTGGGGTGCCGTTTTTCAGCATAAGCGGTTCGGACTTTGTTGAGATGTTTGTTGGTGTAGGTGCTTCAAGGGTAAGGGATCTTTTTGACCAGGCCAAGAAAAATGCCCCCTGCATCATTTTTATAGATGAGATAGACGCTGTAGGCAGACACAGAGGTGCAGGTCTCGGCGGAGGACATGATGAAAGGGAGCAGACTTTAAACCAGCTACTCGTGGAAATGGACGGATTCGGTGTAAATGAAGGTGTAATTGTACTTGCAGCCACTAATAGGCCTGACATACTTGACCCGGCACTGTTGAGACCGGGAAGATTTGACAGAAGGATATATGTCGGTTTGCCCGATATTAAGGGAAGAGAGGAAATACTGAAGGTTCACGCGAGAGGAAAGCCCCTTGAACCTGATGTGAAACTGGATGAGCTTGCAAAGAGTACGCCCGGATTTACCGGAGCTGATCTTGAAAACCTGCTTAATGAAGCTGCACTTCTTGCAGCAAGGAAAAATAAGAAGAAGATAGGTATGGAAGAAATAAAGGAAGCTACATTCAAAGTTATCATGGGACCTGAAAAGAAGAGCAGGGTAATAAGCGAGAAGGAAAAACGACTCACTGCTTACCACGAAGCAGGACATGCAATTGCAGTTAAGGTTATATCCACTACAGATAAGGTAGACAGGATATCCATAATACCTTCCGGCAGAGCAGGCGGTTATACGGCATTCAAGCCGGATGAAGACAAGACATATCTTACAAAATCCCAGCTGCTGGAGAAAATATCAATTGCACTTGGAGGCAGGGCAGCAGAAGAACTTGTACTCGGTGAAATTAGTACGGGGGCTTACAATGATTTGAAAGAAGCTAATAGTGTAGCAAGAGACATGATTACCAAGTACGGAATGAGTGAAAAATTGGGCAACCTGATATTCAGCAGCGAAAGCGATGAAGTCTTCCTTGGAAGGGATTTTGCTCATACCCGTAACTACAGTGAAGTAATAGCTGCCGAAATAGATACGGAAGTTAAGAATATAATTGATTCTTGCTACGGAAGAATCATGGATATACTTAAGAAAAATATCAATAAACTTCATACTATTGCAAATAGCCTTATGGAAAAAGAGAAACTTGAAGGGCACGAGTTTGAAGAGCTTTTTGCCAATGCATAATCAATTCACTTATTGCAAATGAGTAAAATCTGCGATTCATAACAGCAACCCATGACATTAGTGTTGTGGGTTGCATTTTTTCTTTCGTTTCATTTTTCTTTCATTTTATTTTTGCATTCTATGAAATTCCTCGTTTCCTATCATTCTTTATTTTTCTATTATTACTTTACTTGTCGAGTTATATCTGTTTTTTCGCTGGAATGAATCTAAGTATTTTTAGGAACTTTATTCCTTAAATTAACATAATATGAATTATAGTTAAAACTCTAGTCGCAGTTTCATCGAAGGAGTGTAAGAATATGCAAAAATATGCTGTGCTCATGGCTGGTGGTTCAGGGACCAGGCTTTGGCCTCTGTCAAGGGAAACCAACCCAAAACAGTTTATTCGCATAGAGGACGGAAATTCAATGCTGGTGCATACCATTAAAAGATTATGCAAGGTTGTTCAACCGGAACAATGCTATATTATAACCAACAGCCTTTTGACCGATAATACGAGGAAGATAGCGGGAGAATACATTCCCGAGATGAATATAATATCCGAACCGGAAAGAAAAAACACTGCGGCATGCATTGCTTATGCAACTCTTTTGCTGCAAAAAAAATATGGGGAAGGGATCCTGTGTTTTGTACCTGCAGATGGGTACGTGAAAGATACGGATGGTTATGCAGAAGCTCTGCGGCTGGCATTTGACACCGCAGAACGAACCAATTCTATGGTGATAGTCGGAGTCAAGCCTTTCTATCCTGCAACCGGGTATGGGTATATCCATGTTGAACCCATAACAAACACAGAAGTTAAAGTATCGCGGGTCTTGAAATTTATAGAGAAACCGGACCTTGAAACGGCACAGGAGCTTATTTGCTCGGATGATTACCTGTGGAATTGCGGTATAGTTGTTGGAACAATGGATGCAATTGTAAGGAGCATAAAAGAATGCATCCCGGACCATTACCGCCTGCTTTCGGATGCACTTCAAGAAGGAGGAGATGGGGTTCCCGGCTGTAATGACTCCTCTGCTTATATTTCTGCCTATATAGAGAAAGCATACAAGGAAATTCAAAGTGTTTCCTTTGATATTGGAGTCCTCGAAAAATGTGCCAGGTCGTTATATGCCGTAAGAGCGTCCTTTGACTGGGACGATATTGGCAGCATTGATGCTTTGGCAAAAATCCTGGATCAGGATTCTGAGGGAAATCAAGTAAAGGGACGGCATATAGGCATTAATACAACCAATTCCGTCATTTATGGCAAAGATGTGGCCATTTGCACGATAGATATGGATAACATAATTGTTGTAGGCACAAAAGACGCAGTGCTGGTTTGCCCGAGAAATACGTCCCATAAAATAAAAAATCTTGTGGATAAATTGAAACAGCAAGGTCACGCGGATCTCCTTTGATAACCCGGATATACAGGAGGGAATCCAATGAAGAAGGCAAAGTTCTTATTAATAAGGGAAATAGGCGCAGGATTATGGAACGAATTGCACCATGTTTTGACCCAGCTGCTTGCTGCGGAAATCCTGCAGAGGATTCCGGTTATTTACTGGGGTGAAGGAAGCCTGTATGCATCAAAGGATGGGTCCAATGAATTTGAACAGTTTTTCATGCCGGTATCCGATTACAATATACATGATCTGGCTAAAGATGAATTTTCCTATTGCCCTGAGTGGCGGAACAGCATGAATCTTCACCTGCCAAGCCCATGGATTACCGGGGAGATACCGGGACCGGCCGGGGATATGGGTCAGGTGAGGGACGCTCATATAGATGAATGTGGTGCGGATGTTTGTGTACGGGATATATATACCGAGATGGAAAGGATCATCCCATCAATACCGAGAGAACATCCGCTTTTTGGTCTTGACAGAAGGGATTTATTCCGATGCCTGATACGCAAATATATCCGACTTCAGCCGGAGGCACAATCCTTTATCGATGATTTTTACAACGAAAATATGAAAGACACTCCTTTTTTGGCGGTTCATATCCGGGGCAGCGATAAAATTACGGAGGTACGGCACCTGCAGGAGTTAAACAGCCGGTATCCTCTGGAAATTGAAAAGATTCTGGAGATGAACCCAGGAATAAGAATATTTCTGATGACGGATTGCATTGAGATTCTGGAAGAATACAAGAAAAGATACGGGGAGCTATTAGTATATACCGATTGCAGAAGGGTTCCTAACAACGGGCTGGGCGTGCATTTCCAGGAATACCCCGACAACAAAAGGAAGGGATTTGAAATAATCAGGGATGCATGGCTTGCCGCAAGGTGCGACTTCTTTATCGGCAACGGATACTCAAATGTATCGGCAGGCATCAGTGAACTAAAAGATTGGGAGAATGACAGGATCAGGCTATTATATTGACCGTTAACCAAAGGATATCGGGTTCTGACAGAATGAAATTGATTGTTAACAGAATGTATATTGGCTGCTGGCAGAAAGCATGATGACTATTGATTATTGAGGGAAAGGAGCGGTGATACATGGAAAAAAGCAAACTTATCGAAATGTACAAAACCATGAAACTCATCCGCTTGATTGAGCAAAGAATCAATGATGAATACAAATATGACGAAATCAAGACACCAATCCACCTGTCAATTGGGCAGGAAGCTGTTGCAGTGGGTGTTTGCTCCCACCTAAGAAAAGATGATTATGTTTTTGCCACTCACAGGGGCCATGCGGCGTATATTGCAAAAGGCGGAGATATCAAAAAGATGATAGCCGAATTATACCTGAGAAAAACCGGATGTGCCCATGGTAGGGGGGGATCAATGCATCTTGTGGATACGGATGTGGGTATATTAGGCTTTACCGCAATTGTTGGGGGAAATATACCGTTAGGAACAGGTACTGCCCTGGCATCAAAGCTTCGCATGGACGACAGGGTAACCGTTGTATTTTTTGGGGATGGAGCTGCTGATGAAGGTACATTTCACGAGAGCCTGAACTTTGCTGCGCTGAAAAAGCTTCCGGTTGTGTATGTATGTGAAAACAATTTTTACGCCATAAATTCCCACCAGTTGTCACGTCAGGTCGGCGATAACATTTACAAGTGGGCGCAGGGCTACGGAATGCCCGGTTACCGGATTGACGGAAATGATATACTGGAAGTTTCGGATTATGCTGAAAAAGCCATTTCCAGGTGCAGGAACGGAGAAGGCCCCACTCTGATTGAATGCCTTACCTACAGGTGGAAAGGACACATCGGAACGGTGGACGATGTTGGAGAAGGCTACAGGCCAAGGGAAGAATATGAGTACTGGGTATCAAGATGTCCTATTAAGCGCTTCTCCGAATACCTGAAAAACATGGGGATATTAACCGGTGAACTTGAGGAAAACATTGACCGGGAAATAAAAAGTTTGATAGAGGAAGCATTCCTTTTTGCGCAAAATTCACCGAAGCCTTCCCCTGATGAACTGCTGGATTTTGTATATCATGAGGCATAATGCCTGTGCATAATGCTTGTGTATGCTTGTCATGTAAGTGACTGTGTATAATGCTTATTCATAGCTTATGTTTGATCATAACTTATGTTTGAAAGGATGGTTTTTATGCCATGGACGACGGTTCAAGTGGAAAAATTGGATAATTTCTTTATTGTGGGTGATACCAGGGCTAATCGTGTACTCAGCTACAAAGACGCCGTTCATGAAGCCCTGGATCAATCCCTGGCAAGGGACCCAAGGGTGTTCATAATGGGTGAGGGTGTGGATGATGTTGCCGGCGTATTTGGGACTACCAAGGGATTGAAAGAAAAGTACGGGGCAAACAGGGTATTTGATACTCCGATAGCTGAAAATTCGTTGACAGGAATAGCAGCCGGAGCTGCCATGGCAGGATTAAGACCCATATTGATTCATGCCAGGATGGATTTTCTTATTCTTTCCCTGGACCAATTGGTGAATCATGCGTCAAAGTGGTGCTACATGTTTGGAGGAAAAGTACCGGTTCCCATGGTGGTAAGAACCATAAGCGCAAGGGGATGGGGATCCGGGGCGCAGCACTCCCAGTGCATACAGGGAATGCTGATGAATGTCCCCGGACTGAAAATCGTTGCCCCTGCTACTCCTTATGATGCGAAAGGACTGATGATATCCTCCATTATTGACAATAATCCGGTACTGTTTGTGGAACACCGGTGGCTTTACAAGACAACGGGAAATGTTCCGGAGGAGCTTTATTCCATACCCATTGGGAAAGGAGTCATCAGGCAAAAGGGAGAAGATATAACAATTGTGGCAGTGTCCTATATGCTGGTGGAAGCATTAAAGGCGGCTGAAAAGCTCCGTGAATCAGGAATATCTGCTGAAGTTGTGGATCTTCGCACACTGAAACCCATTGATGAGGAAATCCTGGTAGAATCCGTTGCAAAAACCGGGAGACTCCTGATTGCAGATACCGGGTGCAAAACAGGCAGTGTAGCTTCGGAAATAGCCGCCATTGCAGCGGAAAAAGCGTTCCATCTTCTGAAAAAACCGATAAAACGGGTATGTTGCCCTGATACGCCGACACCTACCAGCGATGTGTTGGAAAAAGCTTATTATCCTACTGCGGAAGATATTTTTAAAGAAGCAGCGAAACTGGTAAAGGAATAAGATGCCGGTAAAGGAAGTTAAAAATTATGAAGTCGATAAAGGAATAAAAAAGAAGGAAAAATGAAAAAAGGATTGATTAGAAAATGAAAAAGGAATGATTGATTATGATGGATAGGATTATTGAACAGGACTGCCTTGAATATCTTGAGAAAATCGATTTAAGCCCTCTAAAGGGTAAAACGGTTTATATTACGGGAGCTAACGGCCTCATTGGTACGTATGTGATTTATATGCTTCATCTTGCAAACATATTAAAAAATACCGGAATTAAAATTGCGGCTGTCAGTAAAAACCCTCCCGCTGACTATCTCCAGGATATCTTTCAGGATGCCTTCAAGGATCGTTACAGCTTCCATTCACTAGATTTATACCGTCAGGATTTAGACTGTTCGGAAGCCGAGGAAACGAAGGCTGACTATATCATCCACGGAGCCACCTATGCCCAGCCTAAAAAGTTTATCCAAAACTACCTGGAAACCATTCATCTGAATACGACAGTGACGGAAAAACTGCTAAAAAAGGCTAAAAAAGACGGTGCAACCCTGTTATTTTTAAGTTCCTCGGAAGTGTACGGCGAACCTGACGAAAAACATATACCCACCGGAGAAGATTTCCCCGGGTTATGTTCTCCTGTGGATGTACGGGCAATCTACTCAGAGTCTAAACGTATGGGGGAAACCCTGTGTTTTGCCTATCGAAACTTTGAAGGGGTTAATGTAAAAATCGCCCGGATTTCCATGACCTATGGACCAGGCATAAGCCTGAAAGATGAGAGAGTACTGGCCCACTTCCTGCGGCAGGCACTCTATGATAAAAAGATTGTGATGCTGGATGACGGAAGCAAAATCAGGACATTCTGCTATATTGCAGACTGCGTGCTGATGCTGCTTTATATAATGCTCTATGGAAAAGATTTTGTATATAACGTGGGAGGAAAAGACAGCATCAGCATTCGTTCCCTTGCGGAAGAAATATGTCTTTTGACAGGCAGTACGTTATCCGAGAATATCGCAAGTAAAGAAAACATGGAGAATGTCAAGGTATCACCCAAGATGGTAAAACTGGACATTACAAAAGTCTGCACTGAATTCCCCCTTCCGCCTTTTAAGCCTTTCCGGGAAGGTTTGGCCCGAACCATCGAATGGAACAGGAGGGTAAACGGGTTACCGGGCTGATAAGTCCCAAGCCGGTGACTCTTTTCCTCCTTTTTTTCTTCCCTTCCTTCCTCTCTTCTTTCGTCCACCCTGCACATTAAACAACGGGTATACATAATATAAATTTGAGGGAAAAGTGGAAAGTGTTAACTGGGAAATTGTGAGGTGAACTTTACATGGCAGGTGACAGATTTCTGTTGATTAAACCCTGGTGCTACAGACTTTGGTCTGATGTGGAACATGTCCTGGCTCAACTTCTGATAGCCGAAATCACAAATCGTATTCCCGTTGTATATTGGCCGACCCACTGCCTTCATAACGGGTTTGTTCATACAAACGGATTCGAACTGTATTTTGAACCTGTCTCCAATTACAGTATATTTGATTTAGCTAAGCAGGAGTATACCTTTTATCCTCCCATCTGGGACCAGGATAACTTGCTGGTGGAAGATACCACAAAGGATTCCTGGGCATACAGGAGCATTGGAGACTTCATAAGCAGTGACGCTAACGTGGTTGTAGCAGATGTGTATTTTTCAATTTTGGAGATCATTCCTTTCATTAAAAAGGGAAATCCGGCATACGGTATGACAGCCGCAGAGATCTACCGTTACCTTTACAAGAAATATATAAAAGTCAAAAGAGATATTCTTAACGAGGTTCAGGGATTTTATCAATCCTGGCTCAAAGACGGGCATCCTTTGCTGGCGGTCCATGTGCGGAGAGAGGAAGAGGATATGGTTATTGACGAAAGAAAGGAAAGGGCAGACGAACATTACTGGTACAGGAACAGCAGAAAATATGGAACAAAACCTTCAAATAATAAAAAAAGGAAATATTATTTCCTCGGGAAAGGTAAGATGCTGAAAGCCAACACCCAGTATCATGCCGAGATAAGCAAGCTGATGAAAAAATATTCTATCAAGCGGTTATTCCTTCTTACCGACAGTCAGGAAGTAGTGGATGAATACCGGAAAATCTACGGTGACATGGTGGTGTTTACCGACTGCAAGAGATTATCGAGCAGCGACCCTGCATATAATCTTGAAAACCCTGTGGTGAAAAGGAGACGGGGAATAGAGGCTATTAAAGACGCATATCTTGCCGCCCAGTGCGACTTTTTTATAGGGAACGATTTTTCCAGCTTATCCAGGGCAATATCACGTATAAAAGACTGGCCTGAGGGAAATGTTATTCTTCTTTTCCGTAGAAGAAGGAAACGGATATACCCTATCAACGTAAAAATGATTATAGCCCAGGAGAACAAATTATTGAAATCATTTACAGAGTTCATTAAAAAGCTTTACGGCAAGATAAGGAAAAAATTAAACCTTGGGGGTGATGATGTTGAGAACTGATCGATTCCTGCTTATCAAAAGCTGGGGTTGCGGTTTCTGGTCGGATGTGGACCATGTTATGGGTCAACTGCTGGCTGCGGAGCTTACCAACCGGATTCCTGTCGTTTACTGGGGAACAAATAGCTTGTATTCTGAGTCGTTTAAAGGGAATGCCTTTGAATTATACTTTGAACCTGTATCCAATTATACCATAGAAGAACTAAACAGGCCGGGTTTTACTTATTATCCTCCCATTTGGAACGGCAACAATCTTAAAGTGGAGGACTTGGATAAAGTAGCCTGGGCTTATAGGAACCTTGGTGATATGATGCAGAGTGATGCCAACGTAGTGGTCAGTGACACCCATTATTTTATCCGACCCATGCTTCATTACATCCCCAAAAGCCACTGGGCCTACGGAATGACAGCTCACCAGATATATAGATGTCTGTTTGATAAATATATCAGGTTAAAACCGGACATTCAGCAGGAAATACAGGAGTTTTACGATCAATATATGAAAGATAAAAGACCTCTGCTGGGTGTCCATATCCGCGGCGGTGATAAAGTCCGGGAGGTGGAGAACCTGTCCCATCTGAACAAGAAATATCATAAAACCATACAGGATTTTATTAAACGGTATGACATTCAAAGAATTCTATTGCTTACAGACTGTGAAGAAATTCTCTCCGATTTTCAAAAATTGTATGGTGATATGCTGGTCTTTACCGACTGCAAAAGAGGAGAGATCAACGACAGGGAAAATGCCCCCCATCTTACTGACTATCTTAATAAAAGGCGAAAAGGAATAGAAATCATCAAGGATACCTATCTTGCTTCCATGTGCGATTTCTTTATCGGCAACGGCTATTCCAATGTGTCATACACAGTAAAACGTCTGAAGGATTGGCCGGAAAGCAATATTGTCCTTTTCTACAGGAGTTTGGAGCATGAACAGAGGCTTGCCAAAAAACGTATAAAAGCAGACCGTCGAAGAAGAAAGCTGGAAAGAATTCGCCATAGAGCCGAATATCCTGAACTGTACGGAGGTGTGAATACTTATGCAGATGAATCGTTTTTTGTTGATAAAATCACTAGGTAAAAGCATTTGGGCAGATGTGGATCATGTAATGTGCCAAATACTTGCGGCGGAATTGACCAACAGGATACCGGTTGTGTATTGGGGTATGGAGAGCCTTTACAGCGAGTCTATAGCTACAAATGCATATGAGCTTTTTTTCGAGCCTATTTCACCCTTCAAGGTGCAAGATATCATCAGGCCGGGATATTCTTTTTACCCGCCCACTTGGAACCCTGAGAACATTCTTGCAGAAGATACCGACAGGTTTAAAATGGAATACAGGGATTTGAAAAGCCTGATGAGAAGTGACGCAAATATCGTGGTAAGCGATATTTATTATCCCCTTAGCTCAATATTGGCATGGACCAACAGGGCCCACTGGTCTTTCGGAAAGACCCCCTACCAGGTTTACCGGTATCTTTTTGATAAATATCTGAAACTTAAGCCTGAAGTAAAGCGGGAAATACAAAAATACATCAATACACACCCTGACTTCAGGGATGAAAAACCAATTCTCGGAGTGCACTGCCGTTCAAATGCCATAGTGCATGAAGTGGCTCAACTTTATGATTTGAATGAACTCTACAAGCCTTATATCTGGGAGTATATTGTTAGGTATAATGTAAGGCATGTCTTTTTGATAACAGACTCAAACAAGATATTGAAGCAATATAAGAAGTTGTATGATATTAACGGCATGCTCTTATATACGGACAGCAAAAAACGGCCCCTCAAGGAGCGAATACCCACTTACCTGCTGGATTATCCAAACAAAAGACATAAGGGAGTGGAGCTGATTAAAGATACTATCGAGGTTATAAAGGACACATACCTGGCTGCCCAGTGCGACTTTTTTATCGGTAACGGCTATTCAAGCCTGTCAAATGCGGTAATGCGGCTTAAGGATTGGCCTGAAACCAATATCAAGCTGTTATATTAAATGTTATGAACAACTGATTTCCCAAAAAGAGAAGGATACGGATGTCTTGTGAGAGGAGTGGTGGTTCTTGAATTCCAATGAATTAAGGTATATGGAATTAATTAAAGGCAGATATCCCCAGCTGGATCTGTCAAAAATCGAATTTAATAAAACTGACGGGAGCTACAGCGATATTGCCGTTGTAAATAACGAAGCAGTGTTTAAGTTTGCCAAATATGACTGGAGTGCCGTCTATATTAGAAATGAAGCGGTTGTAACCCGCTTCATCAAGGATTTTGTTACCATGCCCTTGCCTGACGTGGAATTAATTGGGCCGAATATGTCAAAGCGCAGTTATATAAAGGGCTCACCCTTATACCGGAATATTTTATTGAAATTAGATTATCATACCCAGGATGCCATTGCCCATCAGATTGCCACTTTTCTGAGCCAGCTGCATGCTATCCCTATAAAAAAGGCCCAGCATGCAGGTATTGAGGATTCACAGATGAACTGGACACGTGATGATTGGCTGACTGAACTGGAAACCATGCAGAGAAAAATATATCCATATTGTACGGATTACGTAAAAGAGTATTTGCGCCAGATTATCCAGCCTGCCATAGAGAAGGAGGATTTTTTTGAATTCAAGCCCGCCCTCATCCATGGTGATTTAAGGCCTAACCATATCCTGTTCGACAAAACATCACGAAGGGTTAGCGGCATCATCGGTTTTGGTAATGCAGGGTTCGGAGATCCTGCTTTTGACCTGGGAATGCTTCTGGATCACCTGGGAGAGAACTTTGTCAGGAGGATGAACAAGTACTACCTGATATCCCAGGCATACCTGGACAGGGCCAGATTTTATGCATATATAAGCAGTTTTATGTGGTTCAGAGACGTGTGCGACATGATTACTACGCGAGATTTTTCCCGCTTCCAAATTAATGTAAAGGATCGGGATATTTCCCCGATAGGAACATGGAATTTTACGTTTGACGCAAGGCGATGAGAAAGAAAATGTGATAATTATTGGATAAACTGAATAGTATATTACTGCAGGAATATATATTAGGAGATGGTAGTGTGAACTATACCTCTGCTGATTTATGCCACCTTAAAATCAAAAGAACACTTTTTGACGGGTACTGCAAAAAGCATGTGCATGACCTGCTTGAAAAAATCGCTGAAGATTACATGGAAATGAACGATAATATCAATGAGCTGAAAAGCCAGATAGCTGTTTTGAATGAAACAGTGCAGCATTACAAGACACTTGAGGAATCACTGCAGCATTCTATTCTTGTTGCACAGCATACCGCAGAGCAAGTAAAGGTAAATGCCTGCAACAGGGCAAAAACCATTATAGAAGAAGCAGAGGTAAAGGCCCAGAAAATCATTGATGACGCTACCAATGAAGTACGTAAGATCCAGGCAAAATATGAACAGCTTAAGAATGAAGTGCTTACTTTTAAATCAAAATCAGAAGCGTTGCTCAAAGCCCAAATGGATGTTCTTAAGCAATTATTTGATGAATAAAAATAAAAAGAGCATTAAGAGCATCTTAATAAAAAGACAGGAAGGACCTTCTTTTTATATAGCTCCTTCCTGTCCTATTCGGGCTATATTTGAGCCTATTTTTGCATGCTGAGGTAGTATTCGTATTCCTTTTGGATTCCTTCTCTTATGTCAACTTTTGGCCTCCAGCCGGTTGCCATGATTTTCGAATTGTCCAGGACCCTTCGTGGAGTTCCGTCAGGCTTTGATGTATCAAATATAATTTCTCCCTTGTAGCCGACCACGTCCTTAATGATTTCGGCCAGTTCCCTTATGCTGATTTCCTTGCCCGAACCGATATTTATTAGCTCACTGCTTTCATAGTTCTGCATCAGGTAAAGGCATGCTTCGGCCATATCGTCCACATATAAAAATTCCCGTAAAGGCTTGCCGGTGCCCCACAACTCAACATAGGGCAAGTTTTCGATTTTAGCCTTGTGGAACTTCACCATCATGGACGGGATTACATGGGAATTATAGGCGTCAAACCTGTCAGTTATGCCGTACAGGTTTGCCGGCATAACTGAAATATAGCGGGTGCCGTATTGCTTGTTATAAGCCTGGCACATCTTAATTCCTGAAATTTTTGCCAGGGCGTATGCTTCATTAGTAGGTTCCAGCGGCCCGGTAAGGAGGTATTCCTCTTTAATGGGCTGAGGACATAATTTGGGGTAAATGCATGCGCTTCCCAGAAACATCAGTTTCTTTACTTTGTTCTGAAAGGCGCTGCGGATAACATTACATTCAATCAGCATGTTCTCCATGATAAAATCTGCGGGGTATGTGTCATTAGCGTATATTCCTCCTACCTTGGCAGCAGCCAGAAACACATATTCCGGTTTTTCTTCATTAAAGAACTTTTCGGTTTCGGCCTGATTTGTCAGATCCAGTTCCTTGTGAGTCCTGGTGATAATATTTTCATACCCGTTTCGCTTAAGGCATCTGACAATAGCTGAACCTACCATGCCGGTATGTCCTGCCACATATATCCTGCTGTTTTTCTCCATATTAGTTCCTCCTTAATCCAGTTTTGAGCATGCCGGATTTATTCCTGCCGCTTCAAGGTCGCTTTT